>Ga0007848_1000479_pt1 | contig 12820 bp, 10 predicted proteins | sample CryBogCBH18Jul08_FD_71209 | JGI IMG/M metagenome (GOLD analysis project Ga0007848, IMG submission 71209) | Freshwater microbial communities from Crystal Bog, Wisconsin, USA - CBH18Jul08 | ecosystem: Environmental > Aquatic > Freshwater > Lake | place: Crystal Bog, Wisconsin, USA | collected...
ATAAATTTCTGATACTGATAGACTTCGACCTCCTGTTGACCTGATGCACCCTTCTTCAGACAGGCGTCAAAATCAGGTTTTCCAAGAGGAGGGAGTTTGAGGGACTTGAAGGTCGCTTCAATGAACTTTGAAAAAGCGCGGCGAGTGGTCGGCATATAGGCAGGCGTATCAATCTCATACTTGTCGTCGGTGCGCTCTCCAAGGATTGACTCTTCAAGTGCTTCAAGACGGTCATCTACATAGTTGGCGGCCTCCTCAGCCTCCTCAGCAGCCTCGGCGACCTCTTCCTCATTGGTCTCAACTTCAGGCGCAACTGGTTTTCCATCTGGACCCTTTCGTGCAACCTCTGTGATAGACACTTCTTCTAATGTAGTTTTTCCATAAATATAGGCATTTTCATCACTTGTTTCCCACGGCTTTGCGAGATAATAACTATCTTCTTCATCACCATCCCAGATGGCTCGAGAATTAATATTCGTATACTTTTCATCATCTAGTGTTATTGCATCACCCTTTGTATCTTCAATAATATTTTGTTTATCTACAATTCGTAAGTTATTACAAATACGCGTTTCATCATCAAAAACAGGCTGAATGATTACATGAGTTGGCTCGTCTTCATATTCATCTCCAACGAGCCACACTTCTTCGCCCGCTTGATAATTGCACACTGGAGCCTCATGTTCACGTTTAACATACTTTTTAAGAACTGGAGCGAGTTGTTGAAATGAAAAGAGATATTTACCATTAATTCGTACGGCTTCATAATGAACGGGTGCATCATTATATAAAATAATCCACGGATTACCATTATCTATCCATTCTCCTGCCTCATTAATAAGTGTTTCAGGAAATATAGGATACTGAATACGATGAGCTGCTTTTTTTGTAGAATTATAGGTTAATACAAGTATATTTACATTATAGAGATCAGCAAGTATAGCAAGTTCTTCATCTGTCAACCACTTTGCGGATCCCACTTTTAATAAAATACGAGTTAGTATTTTGTCTTGATACTCTTCTGTTAACTCTGTAAAATATTCACTTTCTTGAGCCTTATCGGCAAAAATCTCGTAACGGAAATAGTTGACAAAGGCCTCCTTATCTTTGCGCGTCAGTTTTCTGTAGGTGGGACTTGTTGAATCAAAGACGGCATGCAAAAGACAATGGCCATCCCCTACAGCATCCACAATTGTCCATCGACGAAGTTCTTCACCAAAGCGTCCAATCTTCTGACCCTTAGGGTCTGTGAGTTCTAATTTATCTTCACCAAGAACAGTCTTTTTCTTTTCTTGCCAGTCCCTCACAGTCTGTTCAAGTGTAATACTTTCAATTGCGGCTGTTTCGGCTTCGCCTTCAAATCCCTGTACTTGTGTAAGTAGAGGGGCTTGGGGCTTTGGTACAGGCGCCGGTTTTGCGGGAGCAGGCGCAGCAGGGGCAGGAGCAGGCTCAGGGGCCGCAACTGTCGTTGCTTGCGCAGCAGTCTTGGTAGGAACAAGATTTACTTCCTCCGTCACTGCTTTTTGAACAACTGTGCCGAGTTTTACCGGCTTTAGCTTCCTCAGATCAGGCGGCGGCATCTATCTCCCTTCTATATTTTATTAGTCAGTATGCGCACTCAAGACTTCAAGCGCAAGACGGCTCGCTTCCTGTTCAGCAACCTTCTTATTCCTCGCAGTGCTCTTCGCAATGACATTTCCACTCAAATCGAGAACACCCATTGTGAAAATTCGGTCATGGGGCGGACCCTCAACGGTCACTTCCTTATATCTCGGAGGCTGATGATACTTGCTCTGAAACCATCGGAGAAGCTGGTCCTTGAAATTGGTGTCCTCAGCAATAAGACTCGCAAAGTCAATATGCTTTTCAAGGAGTGAAATAATAAAACTCTGAACGGTTGTAAATCCCTTTCCACCTCCACCCTCGTGTAGATAGAGGGCGCCAATCCACGCCTCCAGCATCGACCCTAGAATTCGCAGATTTCTACGGCCGTCGCAGACATCCTCCACATGACGGCTAATAATGAGCCAAGGAGCAAATCCGAGTTTCAGGGCCAGTTGTCCCAACATTTTATTATTTACAATTCGTGTTCGGAGCCTTGTAAAAAAGCCCTCACCCTCTCCACCGTATCGCTCACGAAGATACAAAGCAACAATACATCCGAGAAGACTGTCGCCAATAAACTCAATTTCCTCATTGTCTGCTTCTTGAAGAGGCAGGCAGTTAGAAGGTCGGTCAGCCATAATCATTGGTTCTCCGGACTCCGACTGCTCTGCCCATAAATCAGGTCTATCTACATACGATTTATGTACGCAAGCATTTTGAAAGGGAATAATGTCTTGAACACGGAACGACTGAAGACCGAGATCGTGAAAAATTTTCCGAACATTCTCTGACTTCATTTTCTTGTTGCGTGGATTCCAGGGATTGAAGAGTTTTGATGCTTCTGCTGTCATTTCTATTTATATATAGTGTTAGTTTTTTAGGTTGGTAAATATGTGTTAAGTATCTAGGGAATGAGTGCGAGCTCAAACAAAAACAAAAAAAAGCCCGTAGCAGGCTCTTTTATACCCTATGAAACGGGATATGTAAATATCGCAGGAGACACCTTTTTTCTGAGCATGGGTCCTACTGAACCTGGAGCATTTGAACTCACGGATGATAGTCTTAAAACAGATGCCGCATTTGACCTTCTCTTTTTGGGTGGCTCATCTGGTACATTTACTGATACGGAGAAGGCAACTTTACAGCGAGTCATTCGTGCTATTTTTGGAGTGGGCAAATCAATGACAAAGAAGGGACTACGCTTACCGTGTAGTAAAGAGGAGGGTGAACTCCTTGTTCGCTCCTTACTCTATCGCCGCAGCCTTTTAATGGATGAAATTGCGAGTTACGATGAACTTTCCATAGAAGATGTGCACGCGCGCTATTTACGAGACCATCTCGACCGGCTTAATAAATTAATTGATGAGGATGTACCTCAAACAGTTGCACCATGTAAGGATACAGCTCTTGTTGACCCCAATAAGCCTGCTAAGGTGGTCGGCCTTGATGATGACCGCATGTTACGACTTCTGGAGATTTTTGCGTATCTACTTGCTCAAGGCTATGACCCTGTAGAAGTTCTCGGGAAAAAACTGCCCATTCCTGCGGATATTTTAACTCGGATGGCTCAGCCAAAGGCGCCGCTGCTGCGTGATTATGAAAGTGAATTTGAACGCGAGCGCGGTGCTGGAAAGAGACCGCCTTATACGCGGACCCTTATTAAAATTAAGAAGGTTCTTGAAGATGATGAGGGGCTTTTAGCAGCAATTGCGCCTGAAGAGGCGCTTGGTGTACTTCGTGATATTGAAGATAAATTAAAGATTAATCCGAAACACACGGGCACGATTAAGGAGCGTCGTGATGGAATTATTGGAGAAATTGATAAACTTCAAAAGGCTTTGGCGGCTGCGGAGGCCGAGATACAGAGGCTACAGGCGGAAAAGGAGAGACTAGAGCAGGCGCTTGTAAAAGCAAATCAACGCATCAAGGAGTTAGAAGCTGAACTTGTCAAGAAAGACGCCCAGATTGCGCAACTTCAAAAAGACCTTGCCGCAGAAAAAGCAATAAGTGCTGATTTACGGAAGCAACTTGATGCGGCAAAAGCAGAGATTGCGCAACTAAAGAAAGACCTGGCTGCTGCGCAAGCAGAAGTTGCTAGACTAACGGCTGAACTTGCTAAGGCTCAGGCAGAAATCACGCGCCTAAATGTAGTTATTACAGGGTTAGAAGCACAGATTACACAATTAAAGGCTGATCTCGCTGCCGCACAAGAACAGATTCGCACACTTGAAGCAGAAGTTCAGCGCCTTAGAAATGAACTTCATATTGCGAAGCAAAAATATCTTGAATTATTTAATAAATATAATCTATTAGAAAGAGAATTAAATGAAACAAAAAGAATACTTGCTGCGGCAGTAGAAGAGATTGCCTATTGGATGAAAATTCGAGATGAATATGAAGCCTTACTTCGTGAACTTCCTGATACAGATGGCTCTACACCCGACAACACAATATTTAATCTTATGATATATGCGATTCGTATATGTGATGAATATGAAAGACTTGTTCAAGATTTATTAAAATATATAGATGAACTAAACAAGGAGATTCTTTTTTGGGTACAAATATCCAATGAATATGAGAGACTCGTTCAAGATTTATTAAAATATATAGATGATTTAAATCAGGAGATTATTTTTTGGGTACAAATATCCGATGAATATACGAAATTAGTTGATGATATGATTAAAGAAATAGAAGATTTAGAACATATAAATGTTACATTGATGAGTTATCTTAATAAATATGCTAGACTTGTAGATGAGTATGGGAATGCCCTTGAAGAAGTCATCACAGAAAATGAACAATTAAGGCAACAAGTTGCTGACCTAACACAGGATAAAGCGTATATATTACAACTTCTTACATATATTTGGGATAGCCTTGGCGCATTTATTGAACGCATGCGCAGAGATGGCTTGATTCTACCAGGTCCGTATCCAGCGCTAGGTAACGGAGATTTAGATACGCTTCATACTAGCACGAATACACTTGGTCAGTTTTTGGAAGCTGTTCAAATGCCACCTGTGCCTGCTGCTCCAAATATGAATTCTTCAATTCTCTGTATGTTAAATACACTGTATTTTATTCTGATTTCACAAATGGACCCCGCAGTTGAACCTATTTTACTTGATATCTACAAATTGCTTCAGCCAGATGAACGCGACTTTGTTGTAAAGTTTTTCTTCAAACTGGTTTTTGCAATTCATAAGAATCTGCTTCGTTTACCAAATTCAATTGAAGGCTCTATGGATAGAATTGAGGGAATCACTGCTCGGCTTCAACAACCTATATTAAATCTTTTTACTTACCAGGATAGTGTACACTCTACATTTGAAAATTTTGTTGATGACCCCCGTTTTTTCAATAAAATATATACAAATGGGAATCAAAGACAACAAGATAATAAACAAAATACGACCTTTATGGCATACATCTTTTTCTTAAGTGTTTTAGCAGGTACTCTTGATGAAAATAAAGCCGCATTAAGAGAATTTGGATGTTCGATGGAGGGTGATTTGGGCGAAGTTGTACCGCCACCTGGCCCTAATACATTTACACTCACATTGGCGACAGAACCAGCAGGTCAAGGTGTTCTTGAAGGTGCTGGGAATATTAATACTGGCATTGCTCAAGCCATATCATGGAATGCAAATGGTTCCGAGTATACCTTTGATCATTGGGAGCCGCGCGAATCTGTTGAAACCCCTGATTCTGCTCAGACAATGGCAAAGCCTATTAGAAAAGACACAGCAATTACTGCGCATTTGACCGAGTCAGCACCGCCACCGCCGCCACCGCCGCCACCGCCGCCACCGCCGCCACCGCCATCACCTGAAATACTATTTAATCCTAAAGACTATTGTGACGAATATATACGAACCTTTTTTAGACCTGGTCCTACAAAATCTGATAAGATTGGTTCTGAGTTTGAAAAGCAAAAACAGAAATTTAAGGATGCTCTTGAACGGAGATTTCCAGGAAAAGGCACTGAATATTTTACACAGATACAGGAGGCTTGTCCCTGGAAAGCATGGAATTCAGAAACTCATGTAAATCCTCACGACCAGAACCCAGAACATCTCCCCCCGCAAGCCTTTCTATCAGGTACAAGTGCCTCAGCAATTGGAAGTCCAACCCGCGCAGGCATTCCTAGACAGCCTATTCCATCTGGATTAAGTGCCATTTCGCGTAGAAGAGGTGGTTCTTTAAAGCGCAAGGCTAAACTGCGTCGGCGCACCTACAAAAGAAGAACCCTCTGAATAGTATGACTGAAAAGGAGAGCCCCCACTATATTCCGAATATTGCGCTCAAAGCGAAATATGCGCTGTATAGTGCCCTTGTATTCTTTGTAGTTGCGAATCCTGAGACCTATCGTGTAACAAACAATGCCTTCAGCTGGTTTGTTGTGATTGCGGACCCCGCAGGCCATCCTACACCCCTCGGATTCTTTGTACACACCTTTTTATTCTTTTTATTGCTCTGGGGACTCATGCTATTCCCTCGCGACTAGTAAGTCCTGTTCAATCTGTTTGCTATATTTCAAATCAGCATAGAGTGTCTTAAAGATATATGCCTCCGAAACCTGTTGGGCCCGCTCAGCCTCGAAGCCCTTTGAAAGAAGACTTGTATAGACACTTGCTGCGAGATGCCGTTGCTTATCTGTCCAGCGCGGGTCAGTAAGCGCAGTTAGACTCGGCGCATATTCAATCCAACGGCCGCGGCGAAAGACTGCGAACACATCCATTTATAAATTTGATGTGTTCAGAGTTTAGACTGCTCTGTCATGTTGTTCCGCCTGTTTACTCTTGGATTTCTTCCCACTATCCTGGCCACTTACCGTAATTGCGGCTCGAGCACTGACCTTGCCAAGAATCTTGTTATCTCTATTGTACCCGATGCGGCCAAGGCGGGTGACCAGGTAACTACGACATTTGATTATGATCTGGAGTCAGTCATCACGGGTGGTACAGCATCATACGCTTTCTCATTTAATGGTATACCGTTTTCGCCCACTGTGAACGACCTGTGTGTGGAGCAGGCTGGAGGCTGTTGCCCTGACCCCTGCCCCCTTGGACTCGGTCACCACTCCGATAAGAGTATGACAGAGTTCCCCAGCGTCAGTGGCAAAATTATCAGCACGGTCAAGTGGGTCGACCAAAACGGGGCGCAGATTCTTTGCGTGGAGTGGACTGTAAAAGCATAGAACAAGTAGTCCATAAATACAATAGCCTGTGAGAGTGTACGGGAGAAGACAAATTGTTTTTTCAAATGGAAGATACCAACTAAGACAAAGTGTCTCAAATACCAAATGAAAAAGATGATACTTTTTTTTAGTTGCTTCTTTCAGAATGAAGGTAACCAAAGTCATCCTGCTGTCTGTAGTTGTTGTCTTCCTTTTAGCCATGCTTGGTGTCATTGCGAAGGGAAGCGTACAGGGCTTTGTTGGAGGCTTTGGTGATGCTGGCGCGCCCCCGGTTGCATCTTTCACGATGTACTATGCTGATTGGTGTCCTCACTGCAAAACTGTAAAACCCGAGTTTGAATCCTTCTCTAAGAATGGCGTTGTCACCGTAAATGGCAAGAATGTAGCAGTCGCCCTTGTAGAGGAGTCTGATAAGGCGAAGATGGCTGGCAAGAATGTCAAGGGCTTCCCTACTTTCCTCTATGAAACATCTGCAGGCGAGACAGTCGAGTACAGTGGCCCTCGTACTCGTGATGGCTGGATGGATTTCCTCGGCAAGACTGTATAATTTTTTATTCATAAAGTTCTTCTTTTAAAAATAAGAAATTATAGATGGGAGACTCACCTGTTAGTGTGAGAAATTTACTCAATAGTAATAATAATACTAGCAATAACAATAGCAATAGCAATAATAATAGAAGTCGACGAAACAGAAACCGAAATAATAATCGCAATCGGACGCGGAATAATAATTTATCACAATTTCCACTAAATGCGCCCAATGTGCTGGGAGCCACCATACGCCCTCGTTTTCTCTGTGACAGCAGTGTTTCAAAAGAGATTTTTACTGGCGTACCCCGCCTTCTACATATAAAACCATTTACAGATAAACGAGGTGAAGGGTCTTTTGGCTATACAATTAGTGCGGAAATGAAAGTGAGTATTACACCTCCATCCCTAAATACTCCACATGAAATCACCTGTATTGCTGCACTTAAGGTGTCAAAGGCAGCAGGACGTATTTTAGAAACAGGTGTACCTGCGGATCTCCTTATAGAATCAAGTATCTATTCCCGTATTACAAATACAAAAAATCTAGCGAAGGGAATGTTTATAAAATTAACATTAACGGAAACAAGAATTGTTATGGAGCACTATGTTATGAATCTACGCGAATTATTACAAAATATAACTGTCATGAATGAGCCACTTCTACGTGCTATCGTATTCCAATTAGCCAACGGTCTTTTTGAGCTACATTCACTTGGAATTTTACATAAGGATTTAAAATTAGATAATATACTTGTTTCGTATGATGGTCGTTTATTAATAACAGATTATGGTCTTTCCGCGTATCATTGTGTAGAACCAATGAAACCAAGGGATATCTATTTCAAATTGACTACGCCAACAATTCAACCACCCGAGACAATTGAGAAGGACTTCGTTGGCCCTGCTTTTGATATTTGGGGTTTAGGTGCAACGTTTGCCAGCCTTTTTACATATCCACTTTCCAACTTTGATTTTTATGCGAAAGCAGCTTGGAATCCATCAGAATCAGATCAGGACTGGATGACTGCGTTTAGAGAAACAGGTACTACACCAATACATTATCAAAGACGAATTGAACGGATTTTTTCATCTCCTGCTTCAAATACTTTTAGTGGAGTTTCTATGAATTTACTTATGCGAATGCTTGATTTAAATCCTGGAAATCGCCCAACAGCAAAAGAGATACTTGAAGATCCTTGGTTTGCCGGTCTAACTCTTGATGAAGCCGTTCGGACCGTCCGTCTACAACTTGGAACTCTTGGAACAATTAATAAGAAAACATTTAGTTTATTAAATTCAACTAAAAATCCCAGAAATAATATTCAGAATTTGAAAATAGACAAATATTTTTCAATTAAACCAGATATAAGCACAAGTCTATACGCACCAAAAATTAAACATATAAGCCCTTTTCAAAGATACTATCTTATCAGCAAAATCTTTTTTCTGCTATTTCAAGAATATGCATATTCCTTTTATGCATTACTCCATGCAATTGAACTTTTTGAGCGATTATCTGAAACGTATACAGTTGTTCTAGGTCCTAATCAACTTTTTTCTGATATGGCTGCATGTTTTATGATTGCATTAAAAGTTTCACCTTATGAATATGATTCTGGAAGAATTCCTCCAGTTGATAATATAATTCAAAAGTTCGGACTACCCTTAACCTTTAAAAGTGAAATTATTAAATCAGAAATTAAAATAGCAACTGTATTACATGGCGATCTTTTCCCTAATGAAAAAGGATTTGTAAATATGTTTTTAAATACATATATGAAAGGTATACAAGAAGATAAAAGGCTATACAGATTTATATTAGGAATAGTCTGTTATCTCTTTTGGGATCGTTCAATAGGAAGTAATCTTGTAGATTTTTTTCATACAGTTGATGTTATTTATGTAGAATCTGGCGAAGTTGGACTAGGTATTGCCGGTACGGAGCCAAATACAAAGGGGCGCAAATCTATTTCATCTATGATTATACAATTGATTCAAACAAAAATAAATAGGTTTAGTAAAATTATAAAAGAGTCTGATGGAAAAAGTTATGCGGAAAAATGGGTTTATTTACTCAATGATTTGAATCCGAATGTAGTCGAAAAAATATTTAAATTAACAGACCCCGTATTTGGTCGCAGTGAAGGAATATCGCGTAATCTAAACGAGTCTGCTTTACATACAGTGATTGCTGGTAAGTAAAAATTTGAATTTGCGGCGACGGTTCATATGCTTCTATAGAAATCATGGATTGTCAAGATTGGAATCCCGTTATCGTTACTCGCCCTGTCACGCGCTCTGGTTCTCGGCCTACTGGGGGCTCAGGAGCCAAGGGTCCCAAGACCATTGTAGAGCGAGACGGAGCCGCACGAAATGCCTCGGCTCATGCCGCCAAGCTGGAGGCAGCTGATGCGCCAGTGAAGCCGAAGATGCTGAGTACAGAGAGTCGTAAACTCCTTACAGCTACACGTGTGGCTCTTGGAAAGACACAGGTACAGTTGAATCAGCAGTGCGCATTTCCTCCAAACACAATTCGTGAACTGGAGGCTGGTCATATTCATCCCACTGGAGCACAACTCAATAAGCTCAATCGTGAGCTTCGTATTGGTCTGAAGCTTGAGTAAGTCTAGGCAACAGACCATCGACGCGCAGGCGCATGTATTTTAAAGACTCTTTTTTCAAGGAAGTCTGTGGTGGCTTCACGGGCAGCCGTCATGAGGTCCTGGCGTTCCTCCTTGGTTGCTTCAAACTTCCACGAAGGAAAGTCGCCATTTGGTAGAAGAATTGTATTTGCCGCAGTCTCTGCCTGGACTCGTTCGGCCGTTGGAACAAATGTACAGGCCAAAATCTGCTGGAAAAATCCAATGAAATCTGTAATCTCCTCCTTTTTTGTGTGGGCCGTTGAAAAGGAGAGGCCAATTGTCTGACAGCGTTCCTCTTCTATTAGATAGGCCATCGGATAATTTGTAATCATGGCTCCATCTGTAAGAAGATTTCCAGTGATAGGATCTGAAACAGGAGTATAGTAAAATGTCATTCCCATTGAGGCTCGAAGAGCATCAACGAGTTTCACATGCGGAGTTGCCTTTAAAGAGAACTCTCGTTGCCGACAGGTATGAAGATCAGTAGCATAACAGCGTAGCATGGCTTTCAGATTTTTCTCGGCTAGTCCTTGAAAGGTCAAATCCGCAGCAAGTCGTTGAACTCGTAGAAGTGTTTCAAGAAGTCGCACCAGTTTTTCACCGCTGTCGAGGCCATAGGAATCTAGAAACATCAGAGCTGTTTCAGGTTCAAACTCGCGAATCAGAGTGAAGTCAAATTCAAGACAAAGGCGCTTCAGTTCTGCAACAGTGTAGCCTATGGAGAGACAGAATCCGAGGAGGGCTCCTGCACTGATACCAATGTATTCAGTGACCTGTTTGAGAAGTCCCTTCTCTTCAAGGACTTCAAGGGCTCCTACACAGGCCACAACACGAATGCCGCCGCCTGTGAGACAGAGTTTGCGTGGTGGAATGAGACTCATTCTTCTAAGTGGTTCTATCAGAGAATGTATAGGCCTCCGAATGAGGTGACTCCGAAACTCACACCCAATGAACTCTTTGAACGGCGAGTTCAACGGGATAAATCGCGGCTTCACACCTACAATCAGATTCTAGAGCAGATTCACACACGAATATATTCTGCTTCGCAGCTTGATAATCACCCCGCATACGTGATGTATACCGTACCCCCTTTTGTTCTGGGACTACCGAAGATTGACCTACAGGACTGTATTGTATATGTTGTCTATCAGTTGCGTCAGTCAGGATTTCTTGTGCGCTATACATATCCCAATCTGCTCTATATCAGTTGGGAGCATCATGAAAAAGAATATCTTCTCCATCAAAATCCCATTATTCAAGCCATGATTCCTGACACAAAGAAAAAGAAAGGGGTTGGATTTGCCTTACCTGGGCCTCTCGAGCAGCAAGTGGCTACGACTCCGAGGAAACTTGCAAGTGAATATAAGCCGCCGGCCCAGTTTGTCCAGACGATGGAGCGCCCTCAGGCAGAGAAGAAAAACTCTGTCCTTCAGGACCTCTGGATGTTTTCTTAAGAAAAATTTGAATATATTTATTATCGTAAGTCTTGATAGAAAATGTTTAAGTTTCTTCTATCGACACTCTTTGTATCAGCAGTCGCACAGAATACAGGTAGTCCTGGACTCGGAGGCACGAATCAGACAACAGTGCCCCTGACCTTTATTGATACAAGTAGAGCGCCTATTGTAGGGAATTACACCCTCGGCTATGTAAATAATACGCTCGAGAATCGTTGCCATCGCACCACAATGAAGTTTCGTGCTCAGACCACAGGACTGGTAGATTCGCTGAGTATGGGAGTCTATTCTCAGAGCGCACCAATGACCTGCGGAATCAGTTTTGTTCTCTCCACCTTTCCTGCTGGGATTACAATTGGGTCCTCCCTACTTACAAGCTTTACCGACCTCGTTGCTGCGAAGCCTGGAACGGATGAATATGTTCAGTTCAATGCGACTCCCGCTGCATGGGGTGTATCTGCTGGAATGAATTACACCGTTACAATTCTACCGTTCACATGGGCCACAGGCGCGGGTGGCTCAACCGCATCCACACAGCATTGCGTATTTACTGTACCATATGGAAATCCTGGGTTTCCAAATGCGGTGATTAGACAGTATGGTCCTACAGGACTTCCCTGCGGTTCAACTCCATGGACAACGGATGCGGCTGGAGATGGATATGCTATGCAGTTAATTCTGACTGGTCATGCCACTCAAGTGATTCTGCCAAGTGCTTCATCCACTCACACTCCCACGCCAACCTCTACGCAAACACCTACGCCGAGTCAGACTGGAACGCCTACACCCACACAGACACCTACTGGAACTCCGACGAATACGGAGACTCCTACTGTTACACCTGCGCCAGGTTCAACACCATCAAATTCGGCCACGCAGACTCGTACACCGAGTCGCACACCGTCTGTAAGTTATTCACAGACTCCCACGTCCTCTATTACTGCAACGGGCACACCAACTCAAACTCCGAGCCCTACACCCAGCCTTCGTATTGGAGCCTCACCATCCGTGACCCCCACAGAGACACCTGGACCTACGGATTCACCTTCACCGAGTACATCTGCGCGAGCCCTTGGGGCTATGGCTGCTGGTGCTGGGGCGGCAGTACCTCAGGGTCCTACAACAGGTTCTCTTGTTGGAGCAGCGATTGGTGGAGCAGTTCTTGTAGTCGCAGTGATTGGACTAGCGATTCGTTTCCGTATTGTCTCAGCGCAGCTCAATGGCTCCCCGAAGATAGCATCGTGGAGGGCAAATGCGAAGGGAAAAAAGCGCCCCGAATTTGAAATTGAAACAAACCCAAAGGTGACAGAAAACCCTGCGATGTTTATGCGTGTAAATCGCATGAGCATGGCACCTACACCTGTTCGCGAGGAGGTATA
>Ga0007848_1000482_pt1 | contig 12761 bp, 3 predicted proteins | sample CryBogCBH18Jul08_FD_71209 | JGI IMG/M metagenome (GOLD analysis project Ga0007848, IMG submission 71209) | Freshwater microbial communities from Crystal Bog, Wisconsin, USA - CBH18Jul08 | ecosystem: Environmental > Aquatic > Freshwater > Lake | place: Crystal Bog, Wisconsin, USA | collected...
ATCATTATCAATGAGGCCCGCCGGCTCAAGGCGCTGGTGCGGGAGAAGCGTGAGCATCAAGAAGATGCAGGCCGAGGAGATGCTCAAGAACCGCGTATTATCTTACATATACGGAAAAAGTTGTGAGCCCGACCCAGCGCCGGGCGTATGCACACGAAGTGGTCGGTCAGGGACTGTGTTCCCAACGCAAGGCCTGCCAGTTTCTAAAGCTGGCGCGCTCGACGTTCAACTATCATGGACGACCACCGACACCAGCCGAAGAGCAATTAAGGAAACGACTGATGGAACTGTCGGCGGAGCATCCACGCTACGGCTATCGGCGGATTACGGCGTTGCTACAGCGTGAAGGGTGGCGAGTGGGCAGACGACACATTCAGCGGTTGCGCCATGATGAATGTCTGTGCGTGCCACCAACCAAACACAAAATCGTTCGGCGTGGTGTGTCCACGGGTTTGCCGACCACAGCAACGCATCGGAACCACGTTTGGACGTGGGACTTCATCGCGGATGCGACGGTCCGTGGCAGCGCTTTAAAGATGCTGACAATCCTAGATGAATACATACGGGAGTGTCATGTGCTATGGGTGGAACGAGCCTTGAAAGCAAAGAATGCATTGCACTGGCTGCAAAAAGCCGTGGAATAACATGGCACACCGGAATATCTGCAGAGTGATAATGGTTCGGAGTCTATCGCCAAGATTGTACAGCGGTGGCTGAAAGAGAACGGGATCAAGACGTTTAAAATTGAGCCGGGCAGTCCGTGGCAGAACGGGTTCGTGGAAAGCTTTCACGGAAGGTTCCGGGACAAATGTTTGAACCAGGAACAACTGTGGATCTTAACGGAAGCTCGGGTGATGGTGGGCGACTTCCAGCATAAACACAATCAGATGAGATCGCACAGTCGGCTGGATTATGAGAGCCCGGCGAGGTTTACGGCAAACATTTGTCCATCCCCAGCTGGGGATGGACAAGCAACAAATGAAAATCTAAACTCCAACCAGTGCTTGGACTAACACACCAATAATCCAGTAAAGTGAATGTTTTCACTTATTATCATTGTGATAAATAGTTTAACTATGGGAAATTTTTATATTAACACAAAAATTTTGACTTGGTGGGAAACAGTACGATTTATTAACCTGACGTGGTGCTTTCTTACCAGAATAGCCTTCTGTTTATTGTTTTTCCGTCCATCTGCAATTTAGAATGACAAACCCTGAATGAAAGGTAACTGGAAAGTTGCCTCTGTGGCAGTGCTGATGTTGATTACCACATCGGTGCTGGCGCAAACGTCTTGGAAGGGCACTTCGAGCACTGCCTGGGCCACTGCCGCCAACTGGTCTGCCGGGGTGCCTACCGCCAGCTTGGATGCCGTCATTGGCGACACCAATTTCACCGGGGCAAATCAACCCAACATCAGCTCAACCGCCGTATGCAAATCACTGACGCTGGGAACCGGCACCAAAGCTTCCACGCTGACTGTTTCCCAGCCGTTAACTGTTTCCGGAAATATCACCATCGGCCCCAATGGCAAAATCTCGCATACAGCCAGCCGGACTTCCCGACCAATCATACTCACAGGAAATTGGACTAATTCCGGTTCCTACGCCGGCTCCAGCGGAAGCAGTTCCGTGACCTTCAGCGGCACAACGCAATTCATCGGCGGCAGCACACCGACCGGATTCAGAATTCTTAATATCGGCGTCGGCAGCACCACCACCCTCGGCAGCAACGTCAGCGCAACGAATGCACTGTCGGTCAGCGGAACACTGGATCCCGGAACTGGTTCCGGCTTTAGCGTATCCGGAGCGGGCACCCTATCAGTGGCTTCCGGCGGCTATCTTCTGGTTCGCGCCACCACGTTCTCCGGCAACTACGCGTTGACCGGCACAAAGACTTTGAGCGCGGGGAGCACAGTGAATTATACCGCCAGCGGCAATCAGACGGTAACAAACCTCACTTATTCTACGCTGCTCGTCAGCGGCAGCGGCGTGAAGACCCTGGCCACCAACCTCCCCGCGTTGACTTCCTCGTCCGCCACTTATGGCAACATCAATGTTTCCGCCGCCACGCTGGATCTTTCCATGTTCACGGCGAATCGTGGCACGACCACGGCGGGCGGCACCTTCACGGTGGCGGCGGGCGCGACCTTGAGAATCGGCGGCACGAATACCTTTCCGGCCAACTACCTCACGCACACGCTCGCCGCGTCCAGCACGGTTGAATATTACGGCACGAACCAAATTGTGGCCACCAATGCCTATGGCAACCTCACTTTGAGCAGTAGCGGTGCAGCCACAAAAACAATGCCGACCAACACGTTGGCTATCGCTGGAAATTTGTCCAGCGTCACCAACATCGGCGGCGCGGCCCTCTCGTTCACGGCTGGCGCGGCGATTAACGTCAACGGATCCGTTTTCCTCGGCGGCGGCACAACTTTCAACGGCGGTGCCTTTTCACACACGGTCGGCGGAAGTTGGACTAACAACGGCACCTTCAACAGCAGCACTGGCGGGATTACCTTCAACGGCATCAACGCCCTCGTGACCGGGGCCGGCACCAATAATTTTTACAACTTCACCAATGCCGCCGCCGGCATCACCACCGACACAAACACCAGCCTGAATGTGGCAGGAAACTTTGCCACCAGCGGCACCGGCACATTCACACATGCACCCGGCGGTGCCGGCACCGTGACGATGAGCGGTGCCGCCAAGACCATCACCGGCTCCGGCATAACCTTCAATAAACTCAACATTGCCGGCACCAATGCCACGAGCGCTTCCTTCACGGTGGCGGACAATCTGACGGTGAACGGAGCACTGACAAACACTTCGGCAACTCTCACCTTGAGCGGAACCAACAAAACCATTTCCGGTTCCGGCACGATGATGTTCGGTGCGTTGAACATTCCTGGCAGCATCACCACAACGAATAATTTTTCCCTGACCGGCAACTTGACTGTGGGCGGCAGTTTCACCGCCACCGCCGGCACAGTGACTTTCGCCGGATCAACGATTTTGAGCGGCATCGCCAACCTGTTCAATACCACCGTTAATGGAACACTACTGCGGCTGGGGGCGAATTCCACACTGGGCATGGCTGGCACCTTCACGCTGACCGCCGGAACGTTCGATGCAACCAATCTGATCCCAAACACAGTTGTTTATAACGGCGCCGGCACCCAGTCAATTTCTCTGGCCACCTACGATAATTTGGAAATCGGCGGCAGCAGCACCAAGACAACCAGCGGCAATCTCACCGTTTGGGGCAACCTTATGATTGATCCCGGCGCGACGTTCAACGGCGGCGGCTTCACGAATTATTTGCAGGGAAACTGGTTGAATTCCGGCACCTTCTCCGCCGGCACCAGCACGGTGGAGATGAACGGTCTAGCAGACGCCACCATTGCGGGCACCACGACGTTCAATCAGTTGCGCGTGAACAAGGGCAATTCCAGCGTGCTCGTGAACCTCACCACCAACGAAACCGTCGCCACGCTCGACATGGCGGTCGGCATGATGAACACCGGCACTAACACCCTGACCATCACCGCCACACGCACCAACAGTGGCATTGTGCTCGGCACCATCACCCGGAAACATAGTTTTTCAGCCGGATCCAGCTATGCCTTTGAAAGTCCAAACAACACGATTACTTTTGCGTCACTCACCAGCGTGACGTCCGTAACCGTCAATGCTTCGAGCGCCGTGGTGAGCGATTTTCCGAACGGGGTTTCCGTGAACCGACAATACACCGTCAGTCTGGCTTCCAGCGGCGCTTACAACGCCACTTTCCGCGCGCATTATGAAGATGCGGAGTTGAACGCCAATACCGAATCGCTCATTTCCCTTTGGCAAAATACCGGCAGCAACTGGACTATATCCGGCAAGACGGCCAACGATGCCACCAACAATTGGGTGGAGCAAAGTTCGATCACCAATCTGACTGGCCGCTGGACATTATCCGGGGCCAACGGCACCGTGCGCTGGAACGGCTCGGTCAGCACCGCCTGGGAAACACCGGGCAACTGGACGATTGTGTCGGGTAGTCCCAGCCTGCCGCCTTCCACCAACGTCGTTGTGGAACTGGGCACAACCAATATCGTCAATCAACCCACGATTTCCTCGGTCGCGGCCGTAAAGAGCATTTCATTTGGCAGCGCACAAGCCATCACCCTGACGCTTGGCAGCGGCGGTTCGCTTCAAACCAGCGGCAACATTTCCGGTTTCTGGACCAATAATGCCACACATACAATTAACATCGGGGCACAAACATTGACCGTGGGCGGGAGCCTGACCTTGGGCGACGGCACCATCGGCCATATGATCAACCTGAACTTGAGTTCCGGCACGGCGACCAGCCTGAATGATTTGACCGAAACGGGAGGTGCCAATGTTACCTGCTCCGGCAGCGGCACCCTGATAATTTACGGTAATTTCTACTACAGCGGCGGCACCTTCACCCCCGGCAACGGCACGGTCAAATACACCGGCAGCGGTGCACAGATAGTTGCTCCTGTGACCTACAATCATTTGACCATGGATACACCGTCAGGTATTTGCACACTTTACAGCAATGCCACGGTGAACGGCAATTTGACGCTGACCAATGGCGGGGCTTTTCGTTGCAATGCCAATTTGACCGTGGCCGGCAGTGTATTCATCCGCACAAACACAATTCTCAATCCGGCTCCTGCGGTCTCGCTGGCGGTCGGCGGCGACTGGATTTGTGGCGGCACCTTCACACCTGACGGCAGCGAAGTGGTGTTCAACGGCACCGGCGCGCAAACTATCGGTGCCTGTGTATTTCATGACTTGGATATCGACAAACCTTCTGGTGCGGCCACCTTGGCCGGCAACATCGGCATCGAAAGTGATGTGGATATCCGGAACGGAACACTGGATGTATCCACCTATGCCATCAACATCAGTGCCAGCGGTTCCATTTTGACAGCTTCAGCTGGCACCACCTTGCGAACGGCGGGAGCCTTCCCCACTGGTTTTGCAGGCGTCATGCTGGATGCCGCCAGCACAGTTGAATATTATGGATCGGCCAGCCAAATGATTGCTGCGACAACTTATGGCAACTTGCTGGTGAACAACGGGGCGAGCAATCCCAAGACGCTGAGCGGTGCCGTCTCCATTGCTGGTGATTTGCTCATCGGCAATAATTCCATCCTGTCCGCCAGCAATAACAACCTTACTTTGTTTGGCAGCTGGACAAACAAAGGGATATTTGATGCCGGCACCGGCCTTGTTCTGCTTGGCGGGACCAATAAGTTTTTGGCTGGAAATACAAGCTTCACCAACCTGACCGTATCCGGCAGTTACTTGGCAAACAACGGCAGCATCGCCATCAACGGAAGCGTCCTCATCTCTGGTGGCGGCAGCTATACCGCCACCAATGGCACCACGACAATCCTCTCCGGAAATTTGAATAATTCTGGCGCATTGTTGAACTATGCAACTTTGACTTTTTCGGGCACCCAAGCGCAAACCTTGGCACTCAACGCCGGCTTTGTGAATTTTGGCACGGTCAACTTCAACGGCTCCGTGGCTCCAGCGATAAGATCGACTGCCCCATCGCAACATCAGAACGTGAACATCAATAATACCGCCGGCATCGCACTGGATGGCGGCTGGAGTGTTTTTGGTGCCTTCAACATCGCACCGGGTGCAATTTGGAGCGGCAACACTGGCACCTACTTGTTCGCTGGAACGGTCACCAACAGCGGAACGATGAACGGTAGCGGCACGCTCAGCTTCAGCCCGACCAATCCAACAACACTGGTGCTGGGCACTAATTTTTCCAGCTCTGGAAGCGTCCTCTTTGGCGGCACCCAGCCTATCGCCATCAGCAGCACTTCCCTTTCGCTGAACTCTGTCGAAATCGCCAACAGCCACGCCAACAGCATCACACCCGCTTCAAATTGGACGCTGGCGGGTGACCTGCAGATTGATGCGGGTGCTACCTTCCATGCCGGCACCGGACTCGTACACAGGATTGCCGGTAATTTGGCCAACGACGGTATCCTAGACGGCGGCACCAGCCTGGTGATCTTCAACGGCACAACCTTGACCGCCGGTGCCGGTTCCACCGTTTTTTATAATTTGCTCGTCAGCAGCAACCTCACCCTCGGTGCAGATCTCTCCGTCGCGCTCAATTTTACAAACAATGGCACTTTTGACGATACCGGCGGGAATCTCTATTTCACAGGTAGCGCCAACTCCATCATTGCCGGCAACACACCGGCCACCGCCATCGATTCGATCGTCGTGGCGAAAAACTACAGCACAAACTTGGTCACGCTCGCGTTGAATATTACCAACCTGACGAGCCTCGTCATTTCCACCGGCGTATTCGATACCTCGGCTTACACCGTAAGTGAAGATCCGGTCAATCTCGGCAGCTTAAGCGTGAACGCCAATAGCACGCTCAAGCTGGGCGGTTCCGGCACCTTTCCAACTTTCACCGGCGACACCTCTCTCAACCCCGGCAGCACTGTGGAATATTCCGGAGGTGCACAAAGCATTTCCCCGGTGCCAACCTACGCCAATCTCAAGCTGAGCGGCACGGGAAATAAAACCTTAAATTCGATTGCGACAATAAATGGGAACGTGGATATAAGCGGCGCCGCCAAGTTCAACCTAAGTTACAACAAAAACAGCACCAGCGCTGCCGGCTCACTTTCGTATGCCGGTGTGGTTCAGGGGCAAAATAATACTTATGGTTCAACCTCTTCATCAGCGGCCAACAAGACAGACACTTACTTCCAAGGAAATGGCCTGCTGACGGTTGGCAGCATTGTCATGGATCATTTCGCCATCGCCCTGTCCGGCACGCCAACCGTCAAGACTCCGGTCGCAATCACCATCACTGCGTTAGACGCCAACAACAACATCGTGACGGCTTACACAAATCTGGTGAATATGGCTGAAACCGGCGATGGCACCGGCGGCACCATCTCGCCGACAAATTCAGGTTATTTTTCCGCCGGCATACTTGCCAGCCAGACCGTGACTTTTTCGAAGGCTGGCGCGGCGGTGACACTCACAGTAATCGGAACCAACACGCCCGGCTCTACCATCTACACCAACGTCAGCGACCCCTTCACGGTCAACCCGGCAACACCCGATTTAAGTTGGGCAACACCTACAAACATCGTCTATGGCACCGCCTTGGGCACCAATCAAAACAATGCGACCTCGTCGCTGCCCGGCAACTATCTTTATAGCCCAACGAACGGAACCGTGCTGCCGGCAGGAACCAACACATTGAGCGTTTCTTTCACGCCTTCCGATTCTAACTACTCAAACCGGACAACCATCGTGTCGTTGGTGGTTACGCCGGCGATTTTGGGAATTGTCGCCAACAATACAAACCGTTTTTATGGTGCGACCAATCCCATATTCACCTACACCGCAATCGGCTTTGTGAACGGCGATACGACGAATCTGCTTGGCGGGGCACCAAGCCTGACTACTGGCGCAACGACCAACAGTCCAGCGGGAAGTTATATAATCACCAACTCCATTGGCACCTTGAGTGCGACTAACTACATCTTCAGCTTAACCAACAGCATGCTGACGGTGAATCAAGCCGGCACGTCCGTCTCCCTCAGTTCTTCAAGCCAGACCAACGGTTACAGAGGCGGTGTTACTTTTACGGCTTCGCTGCCCTCCACCGCCACAGGCAATGTGACTTTCAAGACGAACAACGCCGCACTGAGCACCAGCAACCTGGTGAGCGGCATTACCCAAAGCCTAACCATTACAAATTTGCCGCGCGGCACAAACCTTATCACCGCTGAATATGCCGGTGATGCCAATTACCTTGGCAGCACCAACACCCTAAACCAAGTTGTCACCAATCATCCGCCGGTGGTCACCACGTGGACATTGCTGCGACCGGCAGGATCGAACCTGTTGATCGCCTTGTCTGAAATGGCGACCAACTGGACAGACGCCGACGGTGATGCCCTCAGCTTGACCAGCCTGACGGTGCAAAGCACCAACCATGTCAATTTGCAGGTGTTGAACTGGATCACCAATCAGGACGGCGTCAGTATTACTAACTTTGCCAACGCCTATATTGGTTACACGAATGCTGTAGGCACAAATGACCAGCTCAGCTATACGATCAGTGACGGCTATGGCGGATCGACCACCGGGTTTATTAATGTGAACGTGGATTTACAAACTCTGATTGGGCAGCAAAGCGGACTTAACGTCGGCACTAACGGCAATCCCAAGGTGACCTTTTATGGTGTGCCCGGTTATACCTATGTCGTGCAACGTTCGTTTGACCTGTCCGGCTGGCTTGACCTGCTCACGAATGCCATTCCGTTCGGCACCAACAATCCGGTCTTTAAAATCTCGGACACGAACAATACTCACGCCTATTACCGGCTCAAATGGCTGCCGTGAACATTCAGTGGACGGCCTGACCGATGTGCCGTAGGCTGCGGCAATAATTTCTGCCATGCTGCGTCATCTATTCGGAAAAAATTTGATCCATCAATTTATGCAACTTCTCAGCCTATCTATCTTGTCGTCCGCTTGTAAGGCATGATGTGATTACCTCACACGCAGGTTTACTTCCTCCAGTTCGCGCGCCACGATGACCATGGTTCGGTCGCGGCCTGAATCCAATTCGCGCATCATCTGGAAATTACAATATTTTGAGCGGCCGGTCGCGTGGGCAGCATGAAAGTTATTATTTTTACTTCAAAAAAGATGCCCGTAACCGGAAAACCCCTATTTACGTCGGCAACCGGTCACGACGCCATTTACTCCCCCCCCAAAAAAAAAGAGCCGAAGGTTACTCTACACATCAATTCCCAGCCTTCAAAGCCAAATCCTTCCAACCCCGCATGTATCATCATTGCGTAAACAAATCCCAAACTTTTCCCAAATCAAAGACTTTATCATCTCCTTAAACACGCTCCTCTTTATAGGCTCCAAGTCCTTTTCCTTAGCAAAAGCCGAAAATCGTTCATAAGCCAGCCCTATCCCCGTCCAACACCCCGGCCATGAAGTCTTCGTTGATTAGGATAGCAAAAGAGGTGCTAAAGCCTTCTATAGTCGAAACATTGTTCTCAAGTAACGGTGCACCATGCACATTTCCTCACAGATCTGCATCTGGGCTGAAGCCTCCTTCAAAATACGACCGCACGGCTTTTAGCTTTTCGGCGACGGTGTAACGACGCACATTTTTTGAGCCGCCAGCCCCTCTTCTGGGGCTGTTCCTCTTGTTCTCTACTGTTCTGCACTATCGTTTGTTCATTCATGTTAACACTCCATCTATCATTGAAGTGTCAACCGCTTTAGTGCTTAAATCAGTCTGACGATATGGTTGCTAAGACAGGGATATTAATTTTAGACATCGTTTCTCATGGTGGTTACAGATTAATGTCGAAATTGCAAAAAGCGCTTGACACATAATTGAGAAATGTCTTCCGACTGTCTTTAAAAAAGCTGTTCGCTTTTTTGAAACCGCGCCACATCAAAACAACCTAAGTAGCTACCTTTGCCGCCGACAGGTCTGTAAAACACTTTAGATTGTTGCGAACGGCGTGATTAAATTTCGCTGAACTAACGAGCCGACAGTTAGAATTCACAACGCTGGCGAATTATTAATTTTCTTAACCTCTTTATTTGGCAGCACAATTCTTCACGCCATGAGCACCCGGCATAAATCCCAGCAGCGCCCACATATTGGCTCGGCACAGAAGCAGTTATCATTCGTCGGTTACCTTTATTTCTTTACCATTTCCGTTTCAGCTGACGTGATGGTGGATTAGATTGTTTTGCTCAACCGTTTGATGTATGGGTCGTAGAAGATCGTGGCCTAAATATTTCACAAGGGCGCCGAAGCCGACCAACTGGTCAATCACCTGATTGTAACTTTTATCAAACAAGGTTTTCTCTTATCCTTGGCAAATTCATCTTGAAATCAAATATGTCAAAGAGCCGTGATGCGAATCATTTTTTAAATCGTGAGTTGAGCTGGCTGGAATTTAATCAGCGAGTTTTGGACGAGGCCATGGATCCCACCAACCCCCTGTTGGAACGGCTAAAATTCTTCACGATTGCCAGTTCCAACCTGGACGAATTTTTTGAGGTGCGGGTGGCTGGTCTTAAACAACAGATTGAGAGCGGCAACAGTGCCCGCAGCGCTGATGGCCGGACGCCAGCGGAAACATTTACCGCCATCACCCAGCGGGTTCGCAAAATGGTGGCCGATAAATATGCCTGCTGGCACGACGAACTCCAGCCGGCCCTGGCCAAACAGAAGATCCGCATCCTTGAATTTGATGAGTTGGAAGCGACGGACCAAACTTGGCTGAAAGAATTTTACCTCAACCAAGTCCGACCGGTGCTAACGCCCCTAGCCATCGACCCGGCTCATCCCTTTCCACAACTGTTAAACAAATCGCTCAATCTCATTGTCTCACTGGAGATGGTTAAGAACCAGATGACCACCAGCCATCTGGCGGTCGTGCAAAGCCCGGCAAATCTCCCCCGTCTTATTGAACTACCGCGAACCGATGGCCGGCATGATTACGTTTTTTTGGGCCAGCTGATCGGCCATTTCTTGGCTGATCTGTTTTCCGGAACAAAGATTCTCGGCTATTGGGTGTTCCGTTTGACTCGCAACAGCGAGCTTTATGTGGATGAGGAGGACACCCCGAATCTGCTCAAGGCGGTCGAGGCGGAACTGCATAAGCGGCGACGCGGACAGGCCGTTCGTTTGGAGATTGCCCAGGACGCGCCGGAATCCATCCGCAAGACTTTGCTAAAAACGCTAAATCTCACCGAGCAGGATTTGTATATGGTGAAGGGACCTCTCAATCCGTCCCGATTGATGATGCTTTATCAGGGTAGCCATTCACCAGAATTACGGGATGAAAAATTCCTGGCCCCGGTCAGTCCGACACTGCGGGGGAAAAGGGACATATTCACGGCCATCAGCGAACAGGACATTCTGCTGCATCATCCTTACGAAAACTTTTCGACCGTGGTGGAGTTTCTTGAAACCGCCGCCGCCGATCCAGATACGCTGGCAATCAAGATGACGCTCTATCGCACCGGGGGCGACTTGCGAATCGTCGGGGCGCTGATGAACGCCGTCAAGAACGGCAAACAGGTCACCGCCGTGGTGGAATTACGAGCCCGTTTCGACGAAGCCAACAACATCGAGTGGGCACGGCGATTGGAGGAAAACGGGGTGCATGTTGTTTATGGACTGGTGGGCTATAAGATCCATGCCAAGTGTGCGCTGGTGGTGCGCCGCGAGGGTTACCACATTCGCCGCTATGTCCATCTGGGAACCGGCAATTATAATCCAACCACGGCAAAGATATATACGGATCTCAGCCTGCTGACCTGTCGTGAGGAGTTCGGTGAAGATGCCACCAATCTGTTCAATCTGCTGACCGGCATCTGTCAGTTCCAAGGCATGAACAAGTTGATTGTGGCTCCGTTTGAATTGCACACCAAGTTGCTCCAATTGATCAATCGGGAGACCAGTCACGCAACGCGTGGATTGCCCGCCCGCATCATTGCCAAGTTCAACTCATTGGTTGAACCGGATATTATCCAAGCGCTTTATGCGGCATCGCAGGCGGGAGTAAAAATAGACCTCATCATTCGAGGTATCTGCTGCCTCCGGCCCGGGGTGAAAGGGCTGAGCGAAAACATCACCGTGCGCAGCATTGTGGACCGTTACTTGGAGCACAGCCGGATTTACTTTTTTGAGAATGCCTGCCAGCCGGAGGTTTTTCTGGGCAGCGCGGATTGGATGCCGCGCAATCTGTTCCGGCGCATCGAACTAATGTTTCCCATCGAGGACGGGATTCTATGCGACCGGATTATCCGTGAAATTCTAGGGGTGACACTTGCGGACAACACCAAAGCCCGGCTGCTGGAAGCGGATGGCAACTATCGCCGGATAAAGAAATCTGCCGGGGAAGGCCAGCGCCGCAGCCAGATGGAATTCATCGCCCGAACAACCACGAAAAACGAGAAGCCGGCCAAGGGGAAATTTCCAAGTGTGCAACTATTCCCGCCCCCATTTTTCGAGAAGAAAACAGCATGAAAACAGCCCTATTCGGGTCTTGGTTGCCTCATTGCCGGCCAATAACTTTATATCCTAACCTTTCGGTCATCTGAGTATTGAACATAGTTGGACTTCTTATTCGCGGAACAGCCAAGTTCCTGTAACTTGCGGGCAATCTTCTTGTAGCCCAGCGTGGGATGCGCCTGAGACACACGCACAATTTCCAACTCCAGCTTTTGCTTCCGCTCGAGGAGAGGCTTCGGGCGATTGTTGAGCGTGCCTCGATTCAGGTTCAGCCACCAACGAAGGGCTCGCCCGGAACATAACAACGCCATCTGCACTTTGGCGGCGATCATCCTTTGTCGTTCCGGGCTTAGGTTTTTTAAAAGCAATTTTCAACGCCTTGCTCTTGAGCATCTGATCGGCCAGCAGCTTCTTAGGGTCGGCGTTCTCCCGTTCCAGTTCGCACAGGCGTTGCACCTCCTACAAACCCATCCCCATACTTATTCTTCCAGCGATAAAAAGTTTAGGAACTCATGTTGTTCTAGCGGCAGATGACCTGATGGCTCTGCCCACTGGTTTCTGCCTCCCGCAGGATGCGGCCGATCTGCTTGGTCGTATGATGTGTCTCCTTCATGATGGTTTCCTTTCCTTTGCCCGAAAACCATCTCATCTGCAATGACCTAGCTCAGAGGGGC
>Ga0007848_1000487_pt1 | contig 12677 bp, 15 predicted proteins | sample CryBogCBH18Jul08_FD_71209 | JGI IMG/M metagenome (GOLD analysis project Ga0007848, IMG submission 71209) | Freshwater microbial communities from Crystal Bog, Wisconsin, USA - CBH18Jul08 | ecosystem: Environmental > Aquatic > Freshwater > Lake | place: Crystal Bog, Wisconsin, USA | collected...
CTTACGATTATCTTTGAAACTCTTCCAATGTTTTAATGTATCCGATTTATCTTTGTACTTTAATCTTGATTGCATACTAAATTTATGAAATAATTCAAATAACTGATTCTGATCTCCAATAGAATTATGTAATATCATACCAATTTTAGACCAATAAAAATATTCATCAAAATATTTATTCGGTAATTGCATAATAATTTTTTCTAAATGTGCAACATCTACTGGTATACCTTCTTTAGGTGAATCTTGTTCTAATACTTCTTCTTTCTCTTCAGCTTCATATACAATATCATAATCTTTCACATTGCAAATTAATGTACTCTTCCAAAATTCTTTTAATGATGAATAATTATTCTCGTTATCAGTCTTCTTCTTACCAATCTCCATTACTAATGGTACAAGTGTTTGATTCTTAGTAATCTTCTTTGAAAAACATGTGCGTAAACAAGTCTTACGATAAATACTCTTATCACAACCCATCAGATTAATTCCTTCCAAGTTATCATAGAATTTAGCAGCAGCAATATAATTCTCCATCACTAATCCACGAAAGATAACGTGAAAAGAATATTTACTTACTTTCTCTTTTGATTGATTTTCATTCTCTAATACTACAATATCATTCATAGTTAAATTACCAATATCAGAATTATTCACTGCAAGTAATACTCCAGTAATAATCTGTTGTACATTCATATACACATCTTCATAGGTTACATCTTCTTCTTTAGACACATCAATATCTAATGAAAAATGAATTGGATTATCCTCCCATGATTCATACAAATAATTCTTACCAGACTTCAATAGTTCCCAGATATTATCCAGCGTTCCTACAATAAATTGCTTAGAACCTTTAGAACCTTCTTTGTCTATCTGGAATAAATGTTCATCTTTGTGTCCAGCCCAGTATGAAACTGCGGCAGTCTTTTTAGTAAAATATGCAAGTTTACTCATTTGTATTTATTAGTTTTTACTTTTTATATCTTAGAACTTCAATAGTGAAAATATCAATTTTTATAAAGTAATTATTGATTATGATGATAAAATAATTATTGTTAATTTTGTTGATGCTCATACAACTCCTTAACCGATTCATCATAAATCTTTTTATGCTTCTTCATCTCCAGTTCACACTCCTTAATCATATAAGTAAAATTCCAATAATCTGCATACATCTTCACATCTTTAACAGCATGAATTCTCCTGTCAACCTCTAACGTAAGGCTTGTTAGCATATCATCACCGACATCATCATCGTTAATAAGAAAACCATCCATATGACTTTTAAGTTCTGCACGTGACTTAACATGCATCTCCATACCAGACTTATTCTTGTAATAATTATATTCAGCATTAGCTTTCTTATTAATCAAATTCTTTAATGTGTCATCATTCTTAGCTCGCTTAGCAGGAGGAGGCTGAGCTTCTGCCGCTGCATCTGCTAATACAGACAGTCGACCTTCATCAGAAGTATTGTCATTCATAGTTTCCTTCTTATTCTTAATCATCTCAAGTAGTGCTTTATCCGTACCGTTATTTTTATGATGAATACTATTTTGAATTTTCTCTTCAAGCTTATTAAGTTCATTCATGGTAGTTGCATCGTGAATCTTCTGCGTGTCGTTAGGCATTTTAGTTTGTATAAATCAATATTCCAAATATGAAGATTATTTTTCAATTTTCTGTAAATTTACATATTAATTCTGCATATTCTGTAGGTAATTCATTATCAGCTGATATTACATCTCTTGCCCATGTACCAACTAAATTTTCATTTAATCCTCTATAATCACCTCCTCCTCTTCCATTTCCTTCTGCTGTTAATAATGGTAATGGATGAATTATATTTATTTTAGATTTATCTACATATTGTTTCTTAGTATGATTTAAAATATATGTGTATTTATTTTCACTTACATTCGGAAAAAATGATTCTGCTCTTACCATCTTATTTAAATTTTTATCTGAATCAGGTTCATTATCTGCATAATCTCCTGCCCATACAATTCTACTTTTATAAAACATTCCATTAGAACTAATTATATCTTCAACTACACTAACAAAATTATTATCTATATATGAATGTTCCATTAATTTAACACCATTATTATAATTTGAAGGATTTAATGATAAACGAATAAATTCTTTTTTACCTGATTTTTCTGCTAATATAATTACTTTGTAATATTGACCCATTTTTTTAATATATATAATTACTTTATAAAATTGATTATTAATAATTAAAGATATAAATTTAATAAACTTAATAAGATGCAATCTAATAGAGATAATCTACCATGGGTTGAAAAATATCGCCCTAAAAATATTAACGATGTTCTCCATCCTCCCATCACCAAATTTATTAATGATCTAATGACAAATGATTATTTACCTCACATGATATTCTATGGTGTTGCTGGTACTGGTAAAACATCCACTATCTTTGCTATCGCCAATGAATATTTTAAAGGTGAAGCAAGTAAATATGTTTTAGAACTTAATGCATCTGATGACCGTGGTATTTCTGTTGTTCGTTCTCAAATCAAAGAATTCTGTCAATTACAAATTATCAAAAAACCAGAAATTAATATTAAATATAAATTAGTTATTCTTGATGAAGCAGATGCTTTGACCGATGATGCTCAAGGTGCATTACGCCGAATCATTGAAACATATACTTTCAATACCCGATTCTGTTTAATTTGTAATTACTTATCAAGATTAATTGATGCTATTTTATCCAGAAGTTTAGTTATTATTTTTCCTAAGATTTCTGATAAGATTATGACGGAAGCAATTACTAAAATTTCAGTAAATGAGAATCTTAAATTATCTAAAGAACAATTAAAAAATATTATCTTTTCTTCCAATGGTGATTTACGTAAGGGTATTAACTTGTTACAAAATATGAGTTTATCGGATAATTTTTCATCAATTGGATTACAAGTAACGAGTATAAAGTATATCTTAGATTATGTTAAAAAGCATAATGTAAAAGAATCGTATGATGAACTATCTAAATTAAGATTAGTAGAAAACTTTTCTATGTCAGATTTTTTAAATAAATTATTAAATTACTTATTAGAAAATTATATTACAAATTCAAAAATAAATAAATGTATTGTAAATTTAGCTACAATTGAAAGAAATTTATTAGTAGGTTCAATTGAAAAAATTCATATTTGTGCAATCTTATCTACGTTAATAGACTTTCAAACTGCTTAACATCTGCATTTTGTTCTTTTAAATATTCACTTACTTCATCTTTTCTTAACTTAAAATGAGTTTTAATTACATCTTCAAACCCATTTTCAGGATACTTTAATTGATTTATTATCGCATATTTAATCGTTCCATTTCTAATATTCTGATTATATTCAATTGCTGTTTTATTATTTGATGCATCACCCAAACCACGTTCTCGACCTGGTTCATTAAACCATGGGTCTTCACTAAACACCATTGAATAAATACTCATCACAACTTGAAATAATGTTGAACCAGTACCATCTGCTTTAGGTGGAATCCATTTTTCAGATTCAGAACCACTCCACGTACCTAGTAAAGATAAACATACCTTACCGCAATCATATAAGTTAGGATTAAAACGAAATTTGTTAATCCTAGATGTTGAATGATTAATCAGTGGTGGTGAATTAGGAAAATCATTTGGGATATATGCTTCAAATACAAAACATCCAAATTTATAAGGTGTATCTTGATTCGGAATAATTAAAAACTTGAACAAACTAATATTATCTGGGTCATATCTGAAGAAAATTGCACTTTCCTTACTTAATGGTAAAGAAGATGAAATAATTCCATATTGTTTCATTACTAATTTAGTTACATTAGGTGTATTGAATCCTTTAGAATCTTTTAATTCTTTAAGAAAATAATGTTTCTTATTGGCTTGATATGGATAAATATCTGATTGCATATCTTTCAATGCAGTAATATATTGTTCATTAGAATTAATTACTTTCTCTTCTATTAATTTAATATTATTAATTGCTTGAATAATATGTTTGTATTTATCATTATTATTATATAACTTTACAAAATCATTCAAGAATGGTATATTAATCTTTATTTTTAAATGTTCTAAAATATATAATATATTATAAATACTTGTAAAATATGCTTCATCTGTTAATTCATACTTTTCAATCAAATCTATCCAAAATGTTCGTAATCCAAATTGATCATGAATATATTGTATATCATTATTCTCTTTATTCTCCTTAACATATGTATAAATATTATTCAGTATTTGAATATTCTCTGTTTTAATTCTTACTATATTATTCAAATATGCATTTACATCCCATTTAGTAGCACAACCATAACCAATACCTGATTTATTATTTACAGATTTATTAATATTTGTATTTACTTCTGCCGTTTTAATTCTAAAATTATTATTCTTCAACAAATCTATCATATTGTTTGCAATAATATCATTCAATTTAGAATTAATATTACATTCATCTATAAATGTTTTTACTCTCTCCACAATATACTCAATATTCCTAATTTTATCTGTATTTCGTGTATCTAAGTCAGGGTGTGAAATCATCTGAAAAGTATATATTGGGTCCAGTGGTGGAATAATTTTAATATTTGGTGTTACCATTGGATAATAATCAACATCCATTTTTAAATGCAAAACATAATTTGGTTTCTTTTGACTAATATTCTTTACTTCAATTGTATAAACATCATGAATTGTATATTTTTCACCAAAATCTTTAGTTTTTTCTTCTAGCTTTTGTAATTCTTTAATAATAGAACCCGCTACTTCATTTGGACTAAATAATGCATCATTCTTTTTATTACCAAATTTAATATCTTTTAGTAATGTATCAATATTAATGATATACTTTTTCGTTGAAACAACATCTTTTTCTAAATCATAAAATACAAATTGGTCAGACATCTTTTATAATTTAATTTAATTCTCATAATCTTTTATCTTATCAATTTTTATAGAGAACTATGGATCCTGCTTTTTGGGGACATTCTACTTGGATTTATCTTCATTCTTTAACCTTTAATTATCCTATTACCCCTACCAGTGAAGATAAAACAAAAATGTATAATTATTTTAAACAATTACCATATTTTCTTCCTTGTGCTTCTTGTGCAAAATCATTTGAATTATATTTTAATTATATACCTATTACTGAATATCTAGATGATATTTATGGATTAACATTTTGGTTATACACTATGCATTTTATTGTTAATAAAAAATTAAAGAAAAAAAATATGAACTTCTCTTCCGTCGTTAAAATGTATTTAGCTCATAAAACAAATTGCACCACATTACCTAGTAATAAAAATCAATGTGTTAAAAGTACTACGCCAGAAAATCCTAATAAACATCTTGAATTTCAATCTATCGCCACTCAAAAATATTCCGATAAAACTCAACTATACGTTGCCAAATTATTAAAAGATTATCCATCTCTTTCTCCTTAATAATATTATTTATTAATATTATTAAAAATTTTTATGCGTGGGCTGCATGACCACGTGTTGATGGACGACCACGGCCACGAGCTGGTGCTGTTGTACGTGTAACAGCTACAACTGGTTGATTAGGTACAGGTCCAACTGCTGCTGCATAGCGACCACGAACTGTGTTAGTGCGTGTTGAACGAACTGGTTGCCATTCATTGTCATTATCATTTGATTCACTATTTTGACCAGGTGTATAGTTGCGATTTTGTAAACGAGGAACATTAAGAGGTGAAAAGCGGTAAAAGCTTACATCACCAGTATTGCCCTTGAGCTTGTTGTAATCTTCAAGTCTATCTACTACTAATTTACCAGTGTGATTATTTTCATCTACACGTGAATATAAGATATTAACATTTTCACATAGTTCAGTAGCAACTTTCTTGAGTTGTTCAACTGATAATTCATTCTTAAATCTTACAAATGTTGAATATGAACATTGCTTGTATTTCATTTCACTATCATCTAATACTTTCTTTACAGCTGCAATACTTGGTACATCTACTACTTCAACATAGTTGACATTTTCATTTTGTGTTACAACAGCCTTTAAGTCTGTTAATTGTGTCTTCACTGCATCTGTTAGATTTATGACTCTGAATGTTCTAGAGTTATCACTGGTTTGGCTCATCTTGGGTAATAAATTATACTATTGATTTATCTTTAAGTATTTTAGACATAGTTGAAAGAGATTCAGTTCTATTTATTTTATCAGATGAAGTTTTTTCATAATATGAATTTTTTATTTTATGTATTGTTTCATCTGGAATTATTTCTTTTACTCCATCTGTTTCTATATAATACACTTTTGTATCTTTACCATTAATATTTTGTTTTTCAGATACCAAATATTTCTTATCGTCTACTTTATATCTCTTAAGTTCTCCATATTTATTATTAACTGTATTTTTATTACTATTATAATTTTTAACATATTTTTCATCAAAATCATATCCAAAAAATGGTATCTTAAATATAGAAAATATACTCTTTTTCTCTAATATATTATCATATTTTTTTCTCCTATGATAATCGGTTAAAATAAAAAAAGCTTCTTCTATTTTATCATTTAATTTATTTTGTTCTTTTATTAAATTATATTTTTTTATAATTTCCTCTGTCGAAGCTAATTTTGTTAATCCTAATATTTGATAATAGTTACTCATATTTCTTTTATAGATTTTTTTTATATCTCAATTATTTTTATTATAATTTTGTATATATTATATAAATATCCACTATCATTTACTATTGTAATATCATGAGAAATATTTCTATACTTATAATATTTATCAGAATCTACATTATATATTGAAAAACCATAATCATCATTTCTTTTACTTATTAACATTTCATATATATTGTTATTAATTCTAAATTTACTTTTTACTGCACATAATCCATACATTTCATATCTATCCATCAACTCATATTTATAGACATCATTCAAAAAATAGTTAAGATTCTGCTCAAGATTATAAATTTTTTTCCAATCTTTCTCGTGTATAAATTCTCTTCGTAATAGTTTCATAAAATTGATTAAAAAATATAATAATATTATTTTATATGAAGAATAAAATGACATTAATTAAAGATCATACTTTTATTGATGATGTTCATAAATTTAATTTTGTTAAAAAAAATAATAATGATATTGAATTTGCTATCTTAGCTGAATTTCCAATAGATGATTTACCAGAAAAGCATTTTTTATATATGTTATTATATTATATTGAAACAAATATATTTAGTACAAATATTGAGTATGAAAATGATTTAAATACTAATATTATGATTGATAATGATATGTTTATTATAAATGATTATGCAATGTATATTCCAAAATATAGATACGAATGTGTAACTATTTTACAATATATTTTATATATTCTTTATCCTAATTAGTTTTTGTGATATTGTGCTAATCCAAATAAAAATAATGCAAATATTGCAAATATAATTCCCCATGTTTCTAAATGTGATACATTTTCTTTAAAATAATATAATCCCATTATTGTTATCACTATATTACTAAATAAGTTCCATGTTAAATTCAATACACTCATGCTAGTAATTTGAATACCTTGATAGAAAATATACATTTGAATTCCATATAATACACATGCAACATATAACCAATTCTGTGCTAATATTCCTAAACTAATATTTTTTGTAATTCCCATACTAATTACATCATTAAATGCTAAAATTAATCCGTAAAATAATCCGTTATTAAATAAATTATCCATATTATAGGAATTTATTTTATAATTGTTCTAATAAATGTTTAAAATCATCTGCTTTTAAATTTTTTAATTGATCTAATAATTCCTTACTAGGTGATAATTTTTTTAATTCTTCTAATAAATCTTCATTAGGCTGTGTTGATTGTGAGTTTTCTTGGTCTACCACGTTTGGGTTGTTTTTTTTTTCATCAGTTGATTCTATTGGGACTTCTTGAGGAGTTGCTTCGGTTGTAGTTTCATCGGAGATTGTTTCAACTGGGGTTGATTCTGGGACTGCTTCTGTTGTGGTTGTTTCTGCGGTTGTTGTTTCTGTTGGGGTTGATTCTGGGACTGCTTCTGTTGTTGTTTCTGCGGTTGTTGTTTCTGTTGGGGTTGATTCTGGGACTGCTTCTGTTGTGGTTGTTTCTGTTGTGACTTCGACTGGAGCAGGACTCGGATTAACTTCAACAACTGGTTCAGAACTTTCGGGTACAGCTTCAACAACTGGTTCAGAACTTTCGGGTACAGCTTCAACAACTGGTTCAGAACTTTCGGGTGCAGCTTCAACAACTGGTTCAGAACTTTCGGGTGCAGCTTCAACAACTGGTTCAGAACTTTCGGGTACAGCTTCAACAACTGGTGTTTCAACTAAAATATTATCATTAGTTTCTACGTTATCAGATATAACTTGTGCAGCCAATGCTTCTTCTGCACGTTGGTGAGCTAATTTTCTTGCTAAATGAGGTGGTAAAGGCATTTATATATTATATATATTTATAAAAAAATTTAAGAATTAACGGAAATCTGGATTAAATTCATTTGCACCATCCAAAAATTTCTTCAAAAACCAATTAATAGTTTTATCTTTCTTTGAATATCTTGCATGACCAAAATCAATTATATAAACCTTACCTTTCTTTTCAATAAAATTATATCCTGTTATATCAATATATTCTATTCCCTCTTTTTCATATAATATTTTTAATATATTTCTCATTTCAACCCAAATAAGTGATGGTATATGCTTTGATTCATCACCATACATATCAGCGATACACATTTCATTTAAATGTTCCATTACTAGCTTACCTTCATAATAATTTTTATTTGAAATATGAGTTACAGAATATTCATATATTTTTGGTGCAAATCCATATTTACTTGCAATTAATTGAGTTTCATATTCTCTATCAATATCTCGCTTATTCTCTGAACGAATGTATTTAGTAAATGTTGTCATTTCTTATTTAATATATTAGATATTCCTCATATTTAATATATTTTTCAACTTTATAATTAATGGTATTAGTTCTTGAACAAACAACTAATTGTCAACTACAATTTTTAACTAAAATAAAAACATATACTTTTGATGATGATGAAAATAGTATACAACATTTAATGATATTTCTATTAAATAAATATTATTTACATCCTGATACTATTGAATATATAACAAAATTTATTTATGAAATTCATGACGATAAAACTATTGAATATATGCTTATTTATAATGGTACACATCAAAAATATAATATTAAACTGTTTTACCACGTATAGATGTTTCACTCATCACTCCTGCTGATTGCTTATAATAACTAATTTTATTTTCATCTTCTCTTAATTTTTCAGTATTAATACATCCAATATAACTCATCGTACTTTTAATACTTGATTCAATTCGCTGTAGAATATTCTTAACTGGACCCTTAATCTCTATTTCCATATCCATTCCTTCTGGATTTTGATTATCATTATATTCTTGATTAGATACTTCAGCTTTTGACGCCATTGCCATTGCTGATGCCATTCCACGATAATATTTAACTCTGCGATTATTTCTATTAATTATTTTTCCTGGTGTCTCATCTGTTGCTGAAATTGTTTTTCCTAGTATCATAGCATTAGATCCAATTACAAATGCTTTACTAATATTACCATCTTTACCTAAATGTCCACCATCTGAAATCATACCAACATTATACTTTCTAGCTACATTTCTACAATTCATTAATGCAGTAAATTGTCCACATCCAACCCCAGTAACTAATCGTGTAGAACAAATAGAACCATTACCAATTCCTACTCGAATACAATCAGCACCAGCTTTACATAAAAATTCAAATCCATCAGGATTACATACGTTACCAGCCATTATTTCAATATCATATAATTTTAATTCTTTTATTACTTGTGCAACTTTTTCATTATAACCATTTGCTACATCTATACAAATTAAATTACATCCAGCTTCAATTAATTCTTTTGTTCGCTCTAAATAATCACCAACTATTCCAACTGATGCACCTACTAATAAACTATTATTTTCATCTAATGAATATTTATCTTTATTTAATTCATATTCCATTATACTCTTGTAACTAATCATTCCACATAAATTTACACCATCAGACGATAATGGTAATTTTTCTATTTTATGTTTCTTCATTAAACTTAATGCCATTTCTTTAGTCACATTAGGTGATGCATATACTAATTTATTTAATGTTGTCATAATATCTTTAATTTTTGTTTGATTTGATTTTCCACTTAATTTATGATTATTTAAATCCCATTTTGTTACTATTCCACTTAATACATCATAACATGTTGTATCTATATGTTCTTTCCTCATAACAACATAACTATACACATTTAATTTATTTATTTGTTCAAGTAAGTCATCGACTGTATTTTCTTCATTTATTATATATGGATTATCAATCTTAAATGTTAAATATCTTTTTACTTTCTTCACCATTTCTACTTGTTTTTCAATTGTATTGTATCTATGAATAATTCCTAATCCTCCATTTAATGCCATCTCTATTGCCATTTTATCTTCCGTAATTGTATCCATTGGACTTGATATAAGCGGAAGATTTAATGATATTTTTTTAGTTAATCTTGTTTTTAATGAAATATCTTTTCTTGATTGAATATTTGATAGTCTTGGATTAATTAATACATCGTCAAATGATAATGTATCTACTATTTGATTTGTTATTATTTCTTCTTTTACAGAATTTATTGGTGAACGTGGTGATAATTCTTTCATTTTCTTAGGTGGTTCAAAAAGATCTATTTTTGTTTTTACTATATTGAGATTACCTTCTATTAATTTTTCTTCTAATTCACTCATTTTATTTAAATAATATATTAACAACTATTTAAATAAACTTAATTTGTACCTGTTGAACCTGTTGAACCTGTTGAATTAGTTGTACCAGTAGGACCTGTTGAACTTGTACCAGTATGACCTACAGAACCTGTAGGACCAGTTGAACCTGCATTTCTAGGTGGTAAATTTAATGGTTTGTAATTATATATCTTTTGATATTTAAGTCTTAAACTTACATTTGGTGCTACATTATTACTGGCTGATGTAGTAGATACTTTTAATATTCTCCACATATCACCTGCTAATGATGGTGATGTTAAATAATCATATGGTAAGTAGAAATAACCTTTATCACCCCATCCTGCACCCCATGAATTTTGCATAATCCAAACTTTTTTAGTATCATTAAAACCTAAGCAAATACATGCATGACCACCTAATAATTGTTCTGTATGTGTGTTTGGCATTGGTACCATACCAGTTGAAGCAACTGCTGGAGATTCGAATGATGAATATACTTCAAAACCAACTACAAATGGATAACCAGCTATTAAACAACCTTTCATACTTGATAATGATTGTTGTACACGTGTTGCCATTAATACTTCATTTTTAACACCTTCTGTATATGCTGCTTTACTTGGTTTAACTGCAAAATTATTTGTATTGTATGACCATGTTGATTCTTTACAAACACCATATTTTTCTAATGCATTTATACCTTCTGATAATGTTGATCCTGCATCAATTGGAACATCACCATCTAAAAATCTTTCATTATAATATAAAAATAATCTGGATGGTGAAAATGTAGGTGCATCATATACATATGCATAACATAATGCATTTGCGGTACAGCTACCAATATTACCTTGGTCATACATAATTTTAACTTTGCTACGTAAATCTACTTTCGGGGCTACTCTATATCTAATAGAATAGTTTCTTACTCTTTCAGGTGCTACACCTCTTTCTACTGCTAAAGTATATTTTCTTACTGGTTCAGAACCTGTAGAACCTGTTGACATATACTATATTAAAATATTTTTAAATTTTAAAATAATATTTAATTATTCAATTCTCTTTGTGCATTAATATAATATGTTTGTAATCTATTCATATATTCATCATTAATATTGCATTTATTTAACGCATACGAGTTTAATATAAATTCACATGCCTCAATACACTTCTTATAATTCTTACATCTAAAACTATTATTAATAAAATTATAAATTGGTGGCTCCGGAGCATCATAAATATATACATAATCTGTAATCATTTGTTGATAATCACCATAATAATGTTCAAATAAATCTGGATTCTCAAAATATACTGGGCTATATAATTGTTCATCCGCATGTCCATATCCTAGTTTTGCATATTCTATAAATTTATCTAATATTAATTTACATACTTTATCCATATAATACTTGTTACCAGTAAAAAATCCACTACACATACTACATCTTCCCCATTTAAAATATTCTGCTGTATCTTTTATTAATTCTTCTGGAATATAATCAATATAACATGTAGAAAATTTATCTCTTTTAACTGATAATGCTTCATCTAGTCTAATTAAATTTTTAAATCCCATTCTCTCAATACAAAAATTAATCCACGCAAAATGCGTACTTCCAAATGGATTTAATTCTATCATTTCATTTAACATTATATATCTAGTCATGCAAAATAAATAATAACTTGCTGTATTTCTATTATCAAAATGATATGGTTTTTCTTGTCTATTTTTATTAATTATATCTCTATACTCTTTAATTGTTTTACCATCCTTAAACTTA
>Ga0007848_1000490_pt1 | contig 12633 bp, 9 predicted proteins | sample CryBogCBH18Jul08_FD_71209 | JGI IMG/M metagenome (GOLD analysis project Ga0007848, IMG submission 71209) | Freshwater microbial communities from Crystal Bog, Wisconsin, USA - CBH18Jul08 | ecosystem: Environmental > Aquatic > Freshwater > Lake | place: Crystal Bog, Wisconsin, USA | collected...
GCCATGGATTCATGGAGTCGAAGTTTTCTGTAACTGCCGCTTCAGAAGCTTTAACCGCTGAGACGCTGCCTCAATGGACTTTAATGACGCTTTCGCATGAAGTCATGCACTCAAGAGTTAGAACTATTTTCCAGGCGCTTTTGGGTAGAACGTGGGACGAAGGTGAATATTCATTGATTTCAAAAGAGCAGTATGAGGATTTTTCTGCATGGATAAGAACGCGCAACAGTCCTAATGATACAACTGTTTGCAGTGGACTTAGAAATGTAATACTGAATTTTTGCTATGCTGTCGAAAAGGCGCAAAATCCGATTGCCGCAAAGCAAGATAATCCTGGGTATTTAGTTCCTGTTGAAAAACTCAGCGAGTGCTACTCTCGTCATAAGCAGCTTGCGATCGAAATTGTAGTTCAATTCCATGATTACTATTTTGTATACGCATGTCAGCCCAAGATGTATATCATGTCTTTATGGGCGTCTTGGATTAAAGTCGCTGCTCCATATGCGCGCCCTCATGAGTATCTTATTAGATCCCTTGTCACTATAGCGTGTGGCACAGGCTTGGAATCTCCTGCCGCGTTTGATTTCGCAAAAGAGATGTTGTTAGAAGGATTAGATGCTTTGGAGGCTGGAGGTGTGCGGTCATCTCTATTTAAGGAGTTGCGCCGATTGATAAGCGAGGAGGAAGATAGAACTCGCGCCCATTTTTACCCCGGTTATTACTTGATTGATATTGTTCGTTTATTTTTTGCTTCACGCACGATTTCTTCAAAGATTGACCGGATAGAGAGTGATCCATTTGCAGAAGGTTCTACGGACGTGGATGATTATTCTGCCAACATTTTTGTCTATGGAGAAGAACAGTCTGCAAGTCCTATTCGGTATTCTCTTTCGACTCTTTGTAAAACTCTGACAAATCACAACCAAATTGACGACCCGCAATGGTTAACTGCCTGGAATTATATGGTCATATCGAGCTGAATATTTAAAAAAGGAAATTATTATGCACAACGCAGATTTTTCAGACCGCACCTACACAACTGAAGTTATGCGGACAAAAACAGATCCTGCTGCCGCATTTAAGATCATATTAAAGCTCACGCATAATCCGCGAGTTGAAACTGAGCATGACGATGGTAATTCCTCCCCTGTTAATATCTGCCACGCTTATTTAGCGACCAAGCGTGATTACCATCGGTTTCCGAAAAGAATTTTTCAAGAAGACGGTGAGGAAATAACGATTCCGCGACGAGCCACAATTAAAGGACAGGAGTGTAATCTTTACGATGTTTTTATAGCTCAATATAAAAACCATATTGTAGTTGCTGTTCCCTTTCACGAATTAGCTGAAGAATTCTTTGTTCGCGTTGACCGTGCTTTAGCTGGAACAAATACAAGTTACGACAGACTTAATATCACGAATATGGTTTTAGCACTTGGGTCTTCAGGAAACACGCGCCTTTCTAATTCTTCACTTAAAGGAGATGTTACACTTTCTGTGACCCGGTGCCATCTCACTTACGCCGACCAAAAAGACCGCACTGCCAATATTCAACAAATCCGCATGACTGGTGCAAATTTGGGCTTATCGAAAGAATATGAATCCCTTATTGCGCCGGTATTAAGATCGAAAGTCTCATCGAAAAGCGGCTCCAGTTCTTCTTTGTCATCTGATAATTTGAATGTGACTCCCGTTATTCTCGGCTTTGCTCTTCTTGTTAATGGAGTTCGCAAATCTAGCGCCACCACAGACCGCCATGGAAATTTCAAACTTTGGATTGCTCCCGGCCTGCGTCGCCTTATTCGCTTATTTGGCCTTTTAGATGTAATTGAATCAATGAAAGGAGTGACATCGTCGACAAGCAACGTGCCAATTCTTCAATCAAAAACCATTCGAGATGCCGAGGACTAATATGGCTTTATATTCGCATAAAGATTATAAAGATAAGCCTTTCCTTGCAACTGCTGCAATTGGATCGATGTTGGGCAGTGGCTGTATGAACCTTTTCATTGGGGCGGGCGTTTCAAAGGGTTTTGGACTGCCTGAATGGGTGGTTTTAATTGCTAGAATTCTTGGGAAAGGTGATGATACTACTTTTGTCGAAAGCCTTCGCGGGAAAAGCGATAAAGAACTTGCTAAAATGGTGGATAGCTTAGATCAAGAGGCGTCTAAAAATCAGTTTTTAAAATTGGTTCATGAAGCGCTTTATCGGGACGTTGATAAAAACTTAATTTCACAACTTTCAAAATCTCCTTTGTTGTTATCTGTGACTGCGTTGTTAACTGGATCGTGTCGCGGAAGAATTGATCGTGTGTTTACTTATAATTATGACGATCTAATTGAGCAATATCTTAAATTGCTTGGCCATGCTATATGTCGAAGAGTGAGTCCCGATGACTTTTCGACCAAGGCTGACGTAGAGATTAATCACGTTCATGGATTTCTTCCGCAGAATTGGAAACCAAACGGCAATCCGACGGAACTCGTTTTGAGCGAGAAATCTTATCGCAATCGCCGGGCTGGAATTGACGAAGGTTGGTCGTCTTATGTTGAACATTGTTTGTATTCAAAAGCCGGTCTTTTCATCGGCCTGTCTGGGGATGATAGCGTCATTCTTGATGTTCTTAAGCGAGCGCAAAAAAATTGTCATCGGACTGTAGATTATTCGGGATATTGGCTTTTAACCCCAGATGCTTATGACCGCAACGAGTCATCAATCGTCGAAGTGGGAATGTGTCCCGTTCGTATTTCTAAAGAGCAGCTTCCTGAATTTGTCTTCAAAGTATGTCAAGATGCTTTGAATGTTTAATCAGGTGAAATCTTGCGCTTGCGCCTGCGCGCCAATCGCAGGAAACTTCGTTCCTGAAATGCGCGTCCCCATCGGCCACATAACCCGGAATTGAATCATGGCGAATCCCTTTTTTGAAAAGCCGATTCTCAATTCCCCGTATGAATGCCCGCAGCGTCATTGGGAACTGGACGCGCACGGCCAGCCGACGCAGCAAATTCTTGAGCGCCGCCGCCGCGCCGAGTTCATCACCCCGATTCCCAAGCCGCGCAAGCGCAAATCGCCAGCACCCGAACAGGAGCAGATTGTTTTCGACGAGGGAAAGGGTCTTTCCACCAAGGCGCAGCAGTATGACCCCACGTCCATCATAAATCAGTTGCGGCAGCAGGTCGATCAATGGCGCAGTCTGCCGAATCCGAGCAGTTGGCAGGTGACGCCCGAAACCGCCCGTCTGTTGCAACATTGGCGCAGTCATAAATTCGCCGGCATCCGCCCGTTTTTCTGTCAGGTCGAGGCGGTCGAAACCGCCATCTGGTTGACCGAAGTTGCGCCTAACGCCGGTAAATCCGGCCAGATCATTCTCGACCACTTAAAAAACGCCAACAACGACGCCAACCCGGAATTGATGCGGCTCGCGTTGAAGTTGGCGACCGGCGCGGGCAAAACCACCGTCATGGCGATGCTCATCGCGTGGCAGACAATCAATTCCGTTCGCCGCCCACAAAGCCAGAAATTCACGCGCGGTTTTCTTATCGTCGCCCCCGGCCTGACCATCAAGGAACGCTTGCGCGTTCTCCAACCTAACGATCCCGACAGCTACTACGCCAGTCGCGAACTTGTCCCCGCCGATATGCTGGACGATGTTTTTCGCGCCAAAATTCTAATCACAAATTTCCACGCCTTCAAATTGCGCGAGCGCATTGACCTTTCCAAAGGCGGGCGCTCACTCCTGCAAGGGCGCGGCGAGGAATTGAACACGCTGGAAACCGAAGGCCAGATGCTTCAGCGCGTGATGCCTGATTTGATGGGCTTGAAAAACATTATGGTGCTCAATGACGAGGCGCACCATTGCTACCGCGAGAAACCCGATGCCGCCGAAGAATTGGCCGAGTTGAAGGGCGACGAAAAAAAAGAAGCTGAGAAAAACACCGAGGCGGCGCGGCTCTGGATTTCCGGGCTTGAAGCCGTGAACCGCAAACTTGGCGTCGCCCGCGTAATTGACCTGTCGGCCACGCCGTTTTTCTTGAGCGGTTCGGGCTATGTCGAAGGCACTTTGTTTCCGTGGACGATGAGCGATTTTTCGCTCATGGACGCCATCGAATGCGGCATCGTCAAATTGCCGCGCGTCCCCGTCGCCGACAACATCCCCGGCGAGGAAATGCCGATGTTCCGCAACCTGTGGGAACACATCAGTAAAAAAATGCCCAAGAAGGGACGCGGCCAGGGCAACACGCTTGATCCATTAAGTCTCCCGCCGCAGCTTCAAACCGCCCTTGAAGCCCTTTACGGACACTACGAAAAAACTTTCAATCTTTGGCAAAAGGCCGGAATCCGCGTGCCGCCGTGCTTCATCGTGGTATGCCAAAATACCGCCATTTCCAAGCTGGTCTATGATTTCATTTCCGGTTTCCAGCGGCAGAACGACGACGGCACGACGACCCTTGAAAACGGACGGCTTCCCTTGTTCCGCAATTTTGACGAACACGGAAATTCTCTGGCTCGCCCCAACACGCTGCTAATTGACAGCGAACAACTCGAATCCGGCGAAGCACTCGACGATAATTTCCGTAGCATGGCCGGCGACGAAATTGAACGCTTCCGCCGCGAAGTCATGGAGCGCGGCGGCAAGCTCGCCAACGAACTTTCCAAGGGCAAGGAACTCGACGACGTGACGCTTTTGCGCGAGGTGATGAATACCGTCGGCAAATTCGGGCAGCTTGGCGGCTCGATTCGTTGCGTCGTTTCCGTCTCGATGCTCACCGAGGGCTGGGATGCCAATACCGTCACCCACGTTCTTGGCGTCCGCGCTTTCGGCACGCAGCTTTTGTGCGAGCAGGTCATTGGCCGCGCCTTGCGCCGCCAATCTTACGACCTGAATGAAGATGGAAAATTCAATGTCGAATATGCCGATGTTCTCGGCATTCCGTTTGACTTCACCGCCAAGCCCGTCATCGCGCCGCCGCAACCGCCGCGCGAAACCATCCACGTCAAGGCCGTGCGCCCCGAACGCGACGCGCTTGAAATCCGCTTCCCGCGCGTCGTCGGCTATCGCGTCGAATTGCCGGAGGAACAGCTAAAGGCGCAATTCAACGAGGATTCCGTGATGGAATTGACGCCCGACTTGGTCGGCGCGACGGAAACCAGAAATTCCGGCATCATCGGCGAACAGGCCGACTTGAATCTGGTTCACACCAGCAATGTCCGCATGACGCAGGTGGTATATGAATTGACCTCGCATCTGGTTTTGACCAAATGGCGCGACCCCGGCCAAGACCCCAAGCTCCATTTGTTCGGCCAGTTGAAACGCATCACTCGCGAATGGCTGGATAAATATCTTGTCTGCAAAGGCAGCACTTTCCCGGCGCAGTTGAAATACAAGATGCTCGCCGACCTTGCTTGCGAAAAAATCACCGCCGGCATCGTCCGCCAGTTTGTCGGCCAGCGCCCGATTGTCGCCGTGCTTGACCCTTACAATCCAACCGGCTCGACGCGGCACGTCAATTTCAACACGTCCAAAACCGACCGCTGGGAAACCGACGCCCGCCGCTGTCACCTGAATTGGATAATTCTCGACAGCGATTGGGAAGGCGAGTTTTGCCGTGTTGCCGAGAATCATCCGCGCGTCCGCGCGTATGTAAAAAATCACAATCTCGGCTTTGAAGTCCCTTACCGCTTCGGCTCGGAAATGCGGATTTACCGCCCGGATTTCATCGTCCTGGTGGACGACGGCCACGGCGACGACGACTTGTTGCACTTGGTCGTCGAGATCAAAGGCTACCGGCGCGAAGACGCGAAGGAAAAGAAAGCCACGATGGACACCTACTGGATTCCCGGCGTGAACCACTCCGGGCAATATGGCCGGTGGGCGTTCGCCGAGTTCACCGAAGTTTATCAGATTGAAACTAATTTCGCCGCCAAGGTCGAAAGTGAATTTAACAAGATGCTCACCGCCGCCAGCAAAGGGAAATAATCATGGCAAAAAAATCTTCCACGCCTAAATCCGTCGCGACCATCAAGCACGACGAGGCCAAACGGAAAAACATTCCCACGGCGGAGTTTCAATCCGTCGTGCAGAAAGCCGACCAGACTCCGCTGCGCGTTGCCTACGAACGCCGGAACCGCGACCTTGACCCGCAACTCGTTTGGCGCGGCAAGGATGAAAAAGACTGGAGCGAACTCGTTGTCCACGCGCCGCCGCTCTACATCCAAGAAAAAGTCCATCCCAAGGCGCTCGTTGATGATTTGTTGCGCCAGTCCAAGGAGGCGCAGCACGCCGCCGGCAATCTCACGGCGGATTTGTTCGCCGATTTCAACGGCATCCCCAAGGGCGCGGACAAGACCGAATTTTATCAGCACGACCAGAATTGGTCGAACCGGATGATTCTTGGCGACAGCTTGCAAGTTATGGCAAGTCTGGCCGAGCGCGAGGGATTGCGCGGCAAAGTGCAGTGCATTTATTTTGACCCGCCCTACGGCATCAAATTCAATTCCAATTTTCAGTGGTCAACCACCAGCCGCGACGTGAAGGACGGCAACACCGGACACATCACCCGCGAACCGGAGCAGGTCAAAGCCTTTCGCGACACCTGGCGCGACGGCATCCACAGCTACCTCACTTATCTCCGCGACCGGCTCACCGTCGCCCGCGATCTGCTCACCGATTCCGGCTCAATCTTCGTGCAGATTGGTGAAGAAAATGTCCATCGCGTCCGGTCGCTGATGGATGAAGTCTTTGGGGAAGAAAATAATTTAGCACTAATTCCCTTCATCAAGACTGTCGGGAAAGGCGGAGCAGGGCTGGATTCTGTGAATGATTATATTTTGTGGTATGGCAAAACTCAGGGCAGCACCAAGTATCGTCAGTTATACAAATTTAGAACTCAAAAAGCTCTCGACCAAGGTTATACTTGGCTGGAAGAAAATAACGGTGTGCGTCGTCGTCTAAATCAAGCCGAGAAAACAGGAGATTCTGCCACACCCGAAGGACGACGGTTTATTACTGCGCCACTCGTTTCCCAAAGCGGCGGGGAAAATAGTGCATTTGAAGTTCCTTTTCAGGGAACTGGCTTCCGTCCATCCAAAGGAACATTTTGGAAAACCAGCAAGAAAGGCTTCGATACGCTAATCAAGGCTGATCGGATACAGGATGTCAAAACAACGCTGGCCTATGTGCGATATGCAGAAGATTTTTCAGTCGTTCGATTCACAAATTGGTGGGACGACACAAAAGAAAGCACTTTCGCCACCGAAAAAACTTATGTTGTTCAGACATACGCGAAAGTCATTGAGCGCTGCCTTCTCATGGCGTCCGACCCCGGCGACCTCGTGCTAGACCCGACTTGCGGTTCCGGCACAACCGCCACCGTCGCCGAGCAATGGGGACGCCGCTGGATCACCATTGATACTTCGCGCGTCGCGTTGGCGCTTGCCCGCGCCCGCATCATGGGCGCGCGTTATCCGTTCTACCTGCTCGCCGATTCCCGTGACGGCCAAATCAAAGAGGCCGAAGTCACCCGCGCCGTGCCGAGTTCGCAGCCGGTTCATGGCAACATCCGGCTTGGCTTCGTTTATGAGCGCGTGCCGCACATCACGCTCAAATCCATCGCCAACAACGCGGAGATAGATGTCATCTGGGAACAATGGCAGGGCAAATTGGAGCCGTTGCGCGAGCAGTTGAACAAGGCGCTCAAGAAGGAATGGCAGGAGTGGGAAATCCCCCGCGAGGCCGATGCCAGATGGTCGGACGCCGCAAAAAAGGCGCACGCCGAGTGGTGGAAAGCGCGCATTGACCGGCAGACGGAAATGGACAAGTCCATCGCCGCAAAAGCCGAGTTTGAATTTCTCTACGACAAGCCCTATGACGACAAAAAGAAAGTCCGCGTCGCCGGCCCGTTCACCGTAGAAAGTTTGTCGCCCCATCGCGTGCTAGGCGTGGATGAAAATGACGAGCTGATTGACCCCGTTAAAAAAACCGGCAGCAACGACGCCCAGAGCTTCGCCGCGATGATTCTGGAAAATCTGAAAACCTCCGGCGTGCAGCAGGCGCACAAGGAAGACCGCATCACGTTCACCGCGTTGGCGGCATGGCCGGGCGAACTTGTCTGCGCCGAAGGCCGCTATCTTGAAGGCGACAAGGAAAAACGCGCCGCCATTTTCATCGGCGCAGAGTTCGGCACCGTCCAGCGCGCGGACTTGGTTGCCGCCGCCCGCGAAGCCGGCGATGCAAATTTTGACGTGCTGATTGCGTGCGCGTTCAACTACGAGGCGCACGCCACCGAGTTCAACAAACTTGGCCGCATCCCGGTTTTGAAAGCCCGCATGAATGCAGACCTGCACATGGCCGATGATTTGAAGAACACCGGCAAGGGCAATTTGTTCGTCATCTTCGGCGAGCCGGACATTGATTTGCAGACCGAGAAGGACGGCCAGATTCGCGTGAAGGTCAACGGCGTGGACGTGTTCCACCCCAATACCGGCGAGGTTCACAGTGACAACGCCGACGGCATCGCGTGCTGGTTTATTGACACGGATTACAACGAGGAAAGTTTCTTCGTCCGCCACGCCTATTTTCTCGGCGCGAACGACCCTTACAGCGCGTTGAAAACCACGCTCAAGGCCGAAATCAATGCCGCCGCCTGGGCAACGTTGAACAGCGACACGTCGCGCCCGTTTCCCAAACCCAAATCTGGCCGCATCGCCGTCAAAGTCATCAATCATCTTGGCGATGAAGTGATGAAGGTGTTTAAGGTGTGAAACGCATTTACCAATAAAAACAAACTGATATGTCCATAGGAGAAAAAATTGATAACTCGTTCGGAAAATTCTTAAAGAATTTCCCGTTGCGCTTCCTTCGGGAAAAATCTCAAAGTTTTCAAAGGTTGATGGCTTCTCGTGGGAAGAATTTGGAAACTGTGGAGAAGACGCTCGCTGATATTGCCCACCTTAAAACGCTTAAATTACCATCTCCATGGCCTGCATTATTGGATAAGTTTGAAAGAAATGGAAATACTTTGCTTTCTGAAATCGGGGTGATTCCGACTACGGACAAGCACTCTTTTTACGAAGGCTCTTATGAGCTTGTTTCGAGTCTTAATAACCGCATTAACATCCAAGAAGAATCTATTGAGATTTTATCAAATGCTCTTGGTGGATCAGGCACCAAGTTAAACCTTAATTCCGTCGTGTCACCCCCTGATAACGAAGAGTGGATTTATTCGACGGACAAGCTTGCTGCGGCGAATATAATTCTTCTTCATCTTAACCAAGATGCCATCTACCAAGAGTTTTCTATTCGCATCCCATCATTTCCCTGCTTATTAAAATGGTTGGGCATTCAACATGTTAGTCTGGAAACTAAATTGGCCGAAATAACTGTTCTTTCCAAAAGTCCAAAAAACGCCGCCTTGTCTGCGTGCATGTGGCTTTGGTGTGAGCAGGTTACTTATCATCTTGAGTTGCTTAAATGCCTCCTGAATTCTCAAAACGATTGCGGCAACAAGTCCAATATGCCGACCAGCGCTGCAAACGCGAAAGAACTTAAAGAGGCCGAAGAAGAGGATGACAGGTCGGTTTTCAAGGCATGTATTGAAATGTCAAATGCGTCATCTGCTCTGAATAATCCAGCCCAGCATTCCGAGCCTGAAGTGGTGCAATGGGATGTTTTCATTTCTGGTTGCGACTGGCCAACTCTCTATGTTCTGCTTTTGAACGGTGTAAGAAATCGGAGCCGGGGTTTACTTAAAAGGTTGTTGGATAGAACGCGCGATATTGAAATTATCGAAACATTTAATTCGACCCTTGTTAAGGATGCGAGGAATATAGTTGGTGGTGATGGGGGGCAAAGTCAAAGGCAGGCGCAGGAGCAGAAAGTGCAGAACACTTCCAATCTAAAAATTGAGTGATAAAATCCATGTTGCTACCTGCAAATTCCCCACCCCGCGAGCATAGTCGTGTGGCCACAGGCCACACGACGCTCGCAAGGAGGGGGTGCCCCCCTTCCTTGACCTACCCCGCAGGCGCGGTTTTGCCCACCGCGCCAGTCAGGTGCCGACCCTAAAACCCCCTCCCGTATGGCGACGCGACGTGATAGAATTATAAAAATTCGCTGCTCCGAAGATGAATGGGATGAAATTCACGTCTCGTTCCCCAAAGGCCGGGTCAGCACCATCATGCGCCTGCTGGCCTTGGGCCAGCCGCCGCCCCGTTACAGCCCCGCCCTGGAAGTGCGCCGTAAAGAGCTTCAGGCGCTCGCCCGCATCGGTAACAACCTGAATCAGCTCGCCAGAGCCGTCAACACCGCCAACGTCGCCGGCAGCAAGGTGGACGCCGCCCGCGTGCTCGCCAAGCTCGTTGAGATTCAGGACAAATTGGAATTATTATAATTCAATGATTTTCAAGCCGTTCAAGGGCGGGCTGGCAGCGGTTTCTTATCAGATGCGGAACCCCACCGCCAAGGTCTTGTTCGGCAATCCCCGGCAGACCAGCCGGCTCATTCAGGCGTCCAAGTTTGCCCAGCCCTATTGCGGCATGACCTTGAGCTTTGAGGAGGAAGTCCTGTCCGCCGACGAAACCCGCATTTTGGACGAGTTCGTCAACTTGATCCGGGGCGGCTTGGAACCGGATGCTTTGGACATTCTCGTCGTCCGGCACACCGATAAGAAAAACAAGAAAACCGGCAAAGTCCGCACCGACTACCACATCACCACCGTCGAAACCGAATTGCGAACCGGCAAGCACATCACCATTTACCACTACATCAAAGACCACGACATTTTTTATGCGTGGGAGCGGATGGTGAACATCCGGCACAATTTCAGCCGCCCCGACGACCCCGGACGGCGTCGGTCAACGCAAATTCCAAGACGAATCGGCAAAGACCGGAAAGCGGCGTTGGAAGCGATTGACAAGGCGGTGTCAGAAGGGGTGATTGCCGGGCGAATCAGGGATCGCTACGATGTCATCACACTTTTAGAAAAAGCCGGGTTCACCATCACGCGGCATGGCAAAGATTTTCTTGGAATTAAAGACCAAGACGGCAAAACCATTCGACTGAGAGGACTATTTTATGACAGCGGATTCGATAGCGGCAAACTTGGAAAAAGCCCGGCAGGAAGACCAGCAGGCGCAGACGCAGGAGCGGTTGAAAATCTTGGAGACGTGGAAGAACGATTTTCAAAACTCTTTGCTTACCGAGTCAAAAAATTTCAAAAACTCTATCGCACAGGCCGAAACAAAAGCCAGACGCCTGCTGTGGGTGGCGTTGGCGACGACAGCTTTGTCCGTGCTGCTGACATCGTTTTTGATCCTAAACGCCGAACGGTCAGCCCGGAAGTTGAACGATCAGGCGCAGATATTTTTGAGCGGCCTCCACGCCTCGGAGATGTTGGGGGAACGGGGGCTGATTCCGTCCGGCGACCTGACGAATTTCCCGGACGGTCGGATGTTTATCGAGGTGAAAAAATTGAAGGAATAAATTATGAAGACCCAGCAATCGGAATTGACCAAGATACTCTTGGACAGATTGGAAGCTGTGACGCGCGATCACGAGGCACAGCAGACGCAACAGCAGGAATTTTTCGCGCAACAACAGCGGCAATGGGAAAAGAAAGTGGCCGACTTGTCGGCGCAGGTGCAAGACTTGCAGCAGCAATTACAGAATTTGTCGAAGTCATTGAAGCCTTTGACCGAGCAGTTAAATTCGCTCGCAACCCTCTCGGCTACCTTGCGCGATTCCTGATTAAGAAAATTCGCATCAAGCAACAACAACGATTGCCGGTTGCACCGCAAATTAAGTTCCGTAAACCGAAGATTAGTTGATTCGCCTTTTCCGTCGCCGGATTCCTTTTCGCGTCGCTCGTCCGCTCGATTTAATTTCCGGTGCTCTCGCTCCTGTTGGCAATTCACATTTCCGGTTCGTTGATTTGCCGCCGTGCCATTTGACCGCAAAAAGTCGCGTCCAAACTTCACTGGCTCCAATCCGCGCCGGCTGGTTCTCGACTGCGCTTGTGTGCTCGCCCGTCGCGCCTGAATTTCACCCGCCCCCGCGCCAGACTTCCGGCCAGCGGACAGACCCGCAAGCCGCAAGACTGGCTTGCCCCAGGAACCCGCGCGACCGACTCCGCCACCGCTCCGCTCGCCCCATCCATCGCTCCTTTCCGCCAGCAAAGTTTCGACGCTCCGCCGCATTGATCGGCGCGACCAATGCGCCGTTGAAGTTCTCCGCTGCGCTGCGCCCCTCATCGCCGCATCCGTCGCGGCAGGGTGTGAATGCCGCCTTGCGGCAACCTGAATGTTGAAACGTGCCGGTCATGCTTCATGCGTTCGCAATGAATCCCGCCCGTCCCGCCCGCCGCTGGCGGAAAATGTTTTGACGGCACAAGTGGGCGCGCGGCTTCGCCCGCCCATGTCCCCGCAATAGGGCGCGATGCTCCGCATGTCGCCCAAGACGTAGCAATATTGGCCGCGAGGTTTCACCCGGCCAAAGCATCGGCATTAACCGTGAGCGCGGCCATTTTCCGACCGCTCCACTTCGTTTTGACGGCTCAAAAATTGTCCGCCCTCACTGGTAAAAATTGATTAGCCGGAGACTGCGGCGAAATTCCCACAGCTGGGAAAGCCACGGAATC
>Ga0007848_1000492_pt1 | contig 12576 bp, 10 predicted proteins | sample CryBogCBH18Jul08_FD_71209 | JGI IMG/M metagenome (GOLD analysis project Ga0007848, IMG submission 71209) | Freshwater microbial communities from Crystal Bog, Wisconsin, USA - CBH18Jul08 | ecosystem: Environmental > Aquatic > Freshwater > Lake | place: Crystal Bog, Wisconsin, USA | collected...
TATTCAGTCGTTTTTAGACTTTGCGCGAGAGACTAAGAAGATACAGTAAGGTTGGCTCAAAACAGGATGCAGCCAAATAGCGAGGTTGCGCTCCACGAGATCGATCCCTTACGGCCAGGTCAGACATCCATGAGTGCTGAGACATGAGCAGCTACAGAGTTGGCTAAGTCTTGAGGTTCATATCCTCCTTCAAGCAATGAGACGATGCGGTCATGACAGCAATGGGCCGCTATGTCCATTAGGCGTAAGGTGACATCGCGGAAGTCTTCTTCAACAAGTCGCAGGCCGCCAAGTGGATCATGCTTATGTGCATCAAAGCCTGCGCATAGAATAATTAGCTCGGGTGAAAATGTTCTAACTTTTGGCAATATGCGACTTAAAAGCGCCTGACGAAACTCAATGCCGCTATCGCCGCGGCGCAGGGGTGCGTTCACAATATTGTTAAAGGCGCCTGTTTCATTAATCTCTCCGCTGCCTGGATAGAGAGGCATCTGATGAGTTGATGCGTAAAGCGTGTTTTTATCGTTCCAAAATATTTCCTGTACGCCGTTTCCATGATGAACGTCAAAATCAACAATAGCAATTCTTTCGACGCCATACTGATGGCGCGCATGGGCGGCAGCAAGGGCTGCATTGTTGAAAAAGCAAAATCCCATCGACTGGTTTGCGGATGCATGATGTCCTGGAGGTCTTGTTGCGACAAAAGCGTTGCGCCATTCTAGCGTCAAGACTGCATCAATAGCGCTGATCGCGCCGCCAGCCGCAAGAAATGCTGATTCAAGCGATGAAGAATTCATAAATATGTCGTTGCCAACTCTGGCGTAGCCTTGTTCTGGGGTCGCTTTTTGTAGGCGTTCAATGAGCTCAGACGTGTGAATGCGTAAAAGACACTCTCGGGAGGCCGCTTGCGCCGTTGCGCGCGTCAATGATTTAAATTTTTCTTGATCAAGAGTAGTAAAAATGGCGTCTAATCTTGTTGGGCGATCGAGCGTTCCTGGGCCAGGATCATGCTGTCGGCAACGTGCATGCGAAATAAATATCGTATTATGAGACTTCGCTCGGTTGTCGAGAGGGGTAGCGCTGGCCATTATTCCAGCAAGAGCCAAGCGCCGCGTGATCACCCAATTTGCCCGCGATGGCGAAGATAATGATCAGCGAGCACACAAGCCATCATCGCCTCCCCAACTGGCACCGCTCGGATGCCAACGCACGGATCATGTCTTCCCTTAGTTACAATCTCAGCATCATCGCCATGGCGGTCAATCGTCCGACGAGGCGTAAGAATGGAGGAGGTTGGCTTAACGGCAAATCTCACGACAATTGGCTGACCAGTTGATAGTCCTCCTACAATGCCGCCGGCATGGTTGGATAAAAATAAAGGCGTTCCGTCAGCTCCGCGACGCATCTCATCAGCATTTTCCTCGCCAGAAAGTAAAGCTGCAGAAAACCCATCGCCGATCTCAACGCCTTTAACAGCGTTGATTGACATCATCGCGGCAGCAAGATCGCTATCGAGTTTGCCATAGAGCGGAGCGCCCAAACCAGCAGGCGCGCCTTCAGCGACAATCTCAACAATGGCTCCGATTGAGGACCCTTTTTTGCGGATCTCATCCAGATAGTCCATCCAGAGGGGAGCGGCAGTCGCGTCTGGGCAAAATAGAGGATTGCGTTCGATCTCGGACCAATCAAACCGCTGCCGATCTATTTTATGCGGTCCAATCTGGACAAGTGCGCCACGAATTTGAATGCCAGGAATAATTTTGCGTGCAATAGCCCCGGCAGCAACACGCGCCGCTGTTTCACGCGCCGAGGAACGTCCGCCCCCACGAAAGTCGCGCACGCCATACTTGGCATCATAAACATAATCTGCGTGTCCGGGGCGATATTTTTGAGCAATATCGCCATAGTCTTTCGATCGTTGATCAGTATTCTCGATTAAAAGCGAGATTGGCGTCCCTGTTGTAACCTGCACGCCAGCAGAGTCTGTGAATACGCCAGAGAGAATCTTTACTTCATCTGCTTCGCGGCGCTGCGTGGTAAAGCGTGATTGACCAGGTTTTCTTTTGTCCAGAAAGCATTGTATGTCCCCTTCGGTTAAGCTGATAAGGGGCGGGCAGCCGTCGATAATCGCGCCTATGGCGGCGCCGTGGCTTTCACCAAAGGTTGTTGTTCGGAAGAGGTGGCCAAAACTATTGTAAGACATTCAGCGTTTCTAGGCTGCTCGGTAAGGTCGGTCAAACGACCGAGAAATTGAGTTAGTCAGGATCGTCAATTGACTCGCCACGCAATATAGCCGGTGTCACATAAGCATTGAGCCGCGCTGCGCCAACGTCAATCTCGCCCCAGTGGCTGAGATTAAAGTCTAATATCGCCAGGGCGGCGGTTGGGTATTTTGTTCGCATCAGATCGAGCTCATGAGGCGCGCCCGCGCCGGCGAGTATGGAGGCGAGTTCTCCAAAGCCTGGATTGTGTCCGACGACAAGTAGGGTATGAACTTTGTCTGGCGTCTGCTTGAGCGTTTCCAGTAGATGACCTGCAGATGCTAAATAGATGGTGTTTTCGATCAAATGCGTAACATGTCCGGGAAAGGCCTCGAGGGCTCTTTCCAGGGTCTGCTTTGCCCGCCTGGCGCCAGAAGCAACGGCTAGATCGGGGATGATCTTGGCTGATAAGAGATAATCGCCCATTCTGCGGGCGTCTTCTTCTCCGCGCCGGGTGAGGGGGCGTTCGCGATCGCCGCCAGCCGAATGACGGTCCGCTTTGCCATGGCGAAGAAGAAGAAGGCGACGCATGGAACCCTTTCCAAAATTACGATTCATTAATCCGTACCCATAAGCTCTTTAAACTGATGACGTCTGCAAGCAAACCCAAACTGCGCCGTTTTCTCTGGAAAATGACCAGAATCCTGGGCGCGTATATTTGCCTCGAGTTTTGAACTCGTTCATTGACCCTGCAGTAAAAGGGCCGAAGCTTTTGATCGCTTAGCCGTGCTGTTATGATATTGAGAGCCAGGCTGCTGACCAGGACTGATCGAGCCTCGTCATCATATGGCGGTTCCCTTGACTGCAGCCCTCTGCGATTGGAGTGTATATGCTGGATATAGCCGTCCAAATGGACCCGCTGGAGCGAATTAATTTTACCGGCGATTCGACATTTGCCTTGATGCTTGAGGCGAAGCGCCGGGGACATAATCTTTGGTTTTACACGCCCGATAAGTTGGCGCTTGAGTGTGGGCGCCTGACTGCTCACGCGAACCCAATTAATGTCTTTGACGATCCGTCGCACTATTATGAGCTGATTGAACCTCAAGACATCAATCTTGCTGAGATGGATGTTGTACTTCTGCGTCAAGACCCTCCTTTTGATCTTGCTTATATAACATCAACCCATTTTTTAGAGCGCATTCAGTCTGACGTTCTGGTGGTGAATGATCCTGAAAATGTCAGGAACGCGCCAGAAAAAATTTTTGTGATGGAATTTGCTGATTTGATGCCGCCGACAGTCTTGACGCGCGATCGGGCGGTGATCGAAAGGTTTCGTTCAAAATATGGCGATGTTGTTATGAAGCCGCTGTATGGCCATGGCGGCGCGGCGGTTTTTAAGGTATCGCGAACTGACCCGAACTTTGGCTCTCTTTTTGACATGTTTACTACGATTTTTCGTGAGCCTTGGGTTATTCAACAATTTCTTCCGCAAGTAAGAGAAGGCGACAAGCGTATTTTATTGATAGATGGCGTTGCGCTTGGCGCACTTAATCGCGTGCCTGCCGATGATGATATCCGCTCAAATCTCGTCAGAGGCGGATCTGCAGCCTCCGCGCAGCTGACGGATCGTGAGCAACTAATATGTGATCGGCTTGGGCCAGAACTAAAGAAACGCGGATTAATTTTTGTCGGCATCGATGTCATTGGCGGCTATCTCACAGAAGTTAATGTCACGTCGCCAACGGGTCTGCGCGCATTATGCCAAGTAGGCGGGCCAGATCTCGCCCCCGTGGTTTTAGATGTCATTGAAAGAAGACAGTCATCGCTTGTTAGGTCATAAAAAGATCAATGTCTCAAATCTCAGCGGCTGAAATTTTTAATGGGCTTGCGTCTCAGGCTTGCTTTATGGGTTTGCGCGATAGCCTTAATTCGGCAATTGCCGCAATATGTCTTGATCTTAAAGATGATCAGGAACGTCGCGTCATCATTGTTGGATTATTTCGTGATGTCTTGGCGCATGGTCGCAGGCATGTACGTCAGCGTCTCGAGGCAGGTGAAAAAGGCATCGCTTCTGCTCGGATGCTTGCCCAATTACAAGACGAACTTATCGGCGCGATACATGATTATGTCATTACTTTTGTGCATGTCGCCGATAACCCAACCTTTGCGGAACGATTAGCGCTTGTTGCAGTCGGAGGCTATGGGCGTGGGCTTTTGGCGCCTGAGTCCGACATAGATCTATTATTTTTGCTGCCCTATAAACAGACCCCATGGGGGGAAAGTGTCGTCGAGGCAATCCTCTACATACTTTGGGATCTGCGACAGAAGGTTGGTCATGCAACGAGATCTGTTGCCGAATGCATTCGGCAAATGCGCGCAGATATGACAATCCGAACGTCATTGCTTGAGTCGCGTTTTATCCTTGGTAATTTGGAGCTGTTTACGCAACTACAACAAAGTTTTGCTCGTGAGGTGTCTCGTTCTGACGCCAGTGAGTTTGTGACTGCCAAGCTTGCAGAACGAGATGGACGCGTGCGTCGCTCAGGCGCTTCTCGTTATCTTGTTGAGCCGAATGTTAAAGACGGAAAGGGCGGATTACGCGATCTCAACACGCTTTTTTGGATAGCAAAATATGTCTATCAGGTGCGTGAGCCAGAAGATTTGGTTGCGGCAGGTCTTTTTACTTCTGCTGAATATCGTCAATTTCATAGGTGTGAAGAATTTTTATGGCGCGTGCGCTGCCGATTACATTTTGCGCGGGGTAGGGCGGATGAGCGATTAACCTTTGATATACAGCCTGTGCTCGCGCAGCAATTAGGGTATCATAATCGTAGCGGTTTATCCCGCGTTGAAAGATTTATGAAACATTATTTTCTTGTTGCTAAACAGGTTGGAGATTTGACAGCGATTGTTTGTGCAGCGCTTGAAGCGCGTCAGGCTAAGCCCCGCGCTATTTTTGATCGTTTTCTACAACCCTTCCGAAGACGTCGCGCAAAAACGCCTCAGGGAGATTTTATTATATCCTTGGATCGAATTACTATCGCCAACGATAATATATTTCAGCAGGATCCAGTTAATATTATTCGGTTGTTTTGGCTTGCTGATCACCATGGTTTGCCCCTGCATCCCGATGCTTTGCGGACTGTGACGCGCTCTTTGCGTCTGATAGACTCTAGTCTGAGAAGTAATAAAGAAGCCAATCGGCTTTTTTTAGAGATTCTTCTATCGCGCAATATGACTGAGATGGTGTTGCGCCGCATGAATGAAACTGGCGTCTTAGGACGGTTCATTCCTGAATTTGGCCGTATCGTGGCTATGATGCAATTCAATATGTATCATCACTACACGGTAGACGAGCATCTGCTTCGTGCGGTAGGAGCATTGTGTGACTTTGAGTCTGGACGTGCGCCAAAAGATCAAGCAAAAATTGCAGAAGTTCTTCCAGCGATTATGAACCGCAAGGTTCTTTATCTAGGCCTCTTTCTACATGATATCGCCAAAGGTCGTCAGGAAGATCATTCTATCGCAGGGATGACGGTAGCCCGAAGTTTGTGTCCAAGGCTAGGCTTTACGCCTGGAGAAACAGACACGGTTGCTTGGCTGGTTGAGCATCATTTAACGATGTCAACATATGCTCAAAGTCGTGATATTTCAGATCCGACGACGATTGAAAATTTTGCTGCCATTGTTCAGACCTTGGAGCGTCTGAAAATGCTCCTTGTTTTAACCTTATGTGATATTAGCGCCGTAGGCCCCGGGGTATTAGATACTTGGAAGGCGCAATTATTACTCTCTCTTTATTGGGAGACTGAAATTGTGCTTGCTGGAGGGCATTCGGCGGTTGATCGAAAGAGTAGAGTTTCTGCAGCGATTGCAGAATTGCGCGCCGTGTTGCCCAATTGGAATGGTGATAATTTTCTAGAATACACTAAACGTCATTACCCGGCCTATTGGTTGAAAGTGGATTTGGAGCGAAAGGTGCGTCATGCTGAGATGCTGCGGGTGCTTGATGGCGCGGCTTCTCCACTTGCGACAAATGTCGTTCTAGATCAAGCGCGTGGTGTTGTTGAGTTAACAGTGATCGCGCCAGATCACCGTCGACTTTTGTCAACTATTGCTGGTTGTTGCGCCCTGGGCGGCGCTAATATTGTCGATGCGCATATCTTCACAACTGCTGATGGGTTGGCGTTAGACACGATCTTTTTTTCAAGAGCGCTAAATTTCGACGATGATGAGTTGCGACGTGCTCAGCGCATCGCTGATAAGATCGTTAGTGCGCTTCATGGAGAGGCAATTCTAGCAGATTCCGTCAGCGACCGAGCAAATACCTCTGAGCAACTTGCCGAGTTTCCAGTCGCTCCGGAAGTAACTGTCGATAATAGCCTTTCAAATGTTTATACAGTTGTCGAAGTTTCTGGTCTTGATCGTGAAGGTCTGTTATTCGATTTAACGAACGCCATCTCCAAGCTAAGCTTGAACATTGCCTCAGCGCATGTCACGACATTTGGGGAGAGGGCTGTTGACGCCTTTTATGTAACAGATCTTACCGGGGCAAAAATTATTTCGCCACAGCGTCAGGTAACCATTAAGCGGCAATTGTTGGATGTGTTCAAGGGGCGGCTTGTGAAAAGCCCAACACTACATCAAGGCGTTGCTGAGACTTGATTTTGCCCTCTCTAGCCCTGATATGTCGAGTCTATATTGTTTCGCAAATAAGCGATGGAAGGTCATATGAGCGAGCAGGAAACGGATAAGAATAAGCCCGAGGCTATGAAAGCGGAAGGCCCCATAGGCGTTGGCTCTTCAACTGAGACAAGGCCAGATCAGTCTGCTGAAGAGGGCGCATCCTTGGAGGCGCTCTATGAGGGCTTACAGCTCGAAAATAACAGTTTAAAAGATAAGTTATTGCGTGCCCTAGCTGAAGCAGAGAACGTAAGACGACGGGCTGAGCGAGAGATTTCTGAAGCTAAGCTTTATGGCGTGACAAATATAGCGCGTGAAATGCTAGCTTTTGCCGATAACCTAAAGCGCGCGGTTGACAGTGTGCCCCAGGATCTTCGTGCGACATTAGACCCTTCAGTGGGCGCGCTAATTGATGGTGTTGAGTTGACGGAGAAGGATTTTCTCTCTCGACTAGCGCGTTTTGGCGTCAAAAAGATTGAAGCGATGGGGGCGCGTTTTGATCCGAATCAGCATGAGGCGCTCTATGAGGTTCCAGATGAGAGTCTGCCTTCTGGAACGGTTGCACAGGTTGTCGAGCAAGGTTATTTAATTGGCGATCGCGTTTTGCGTCCTGCAAAAGTAGGCGTGGCGCGGGGCGGGCCTAAGTCCTAAGGCGTGAGTTTATAATTTATCGCCTGTGCGATCATCTATTAAATTGCACAATAACGGTTGCATGGCAGCTGCTTAAAATTGACGCTGCCATGCGTTTTTTTCGGTTTAAAAAATTTATATCATAGTAGCGAATGATTAAAATTAAACGCATTAATACCTCACCGTAGAAAAGCACAAAGCCGATGTACCAAAAGCCTATCATTCTTTAAAGTGAAGTGTTGCTGTCATTTTGATTATTAATCTTTTTCTTCTTACGTGGAATTTTTAAGCGCCCAATATCTGTATTAGCTGCAATATTTTGATGTAATTTTTTGCCTTACGAAAGTTTCATATAACGTCCATTAGGCCGCAAGGCGTCTGTCTCCATCTTATTTCATAGGCGTCCATACAAAATTATGACGCGATCTCAAGAGATGGGGATAAAATGATCAGCTCTTCAAATTTTAGTCAGCAAGATGATGGCTTGTTACTATCCAACAAAAATCCAAGGAAACTACGTTCATCATTTATGTCGGCAGCTGCCTGCTTGGCAATTAGTATAGGTATGGTTGGATACCCCATGAGCGCAACAGCAGAGGCAGTTTCTGCGCAATCCCAGGTAGTCTCTAACGCACCGACATCCTTTGCTGATGTTGTCGAACGCGTTAAGCCGGCCGTTGTCGCGATAAAGGTTAAGGGTGTGGATCCTGATGAAAATCATCGCGATTCCATGGAAATCTCGCCAGAAGATCCAATGTTCCACTTCTTTAAGCGTTTTGGCGATCAAGGCGGCGGGCAATCGCGCAAACACGCCACAATGTCGCAAGGATCGGGTTTTATTATCGGTCCTGACGGGTATGTTGTAACAAATAATCACGTTGTTGAGCATGCGAGCGAGGTCGAGGTCGCTTTAGATAATGGCAAGATTTTGCCAGCAAAAATCATCGGGACAGATAAGAGAACTGATCTTGCGTTGCTAAAAGTTAATTCAACTGAGAAGTTGCCTTTCGTTGAATGGTCTAATGGTAATCCGCGTATTGGGGATTGGGTTATTGCGGTTGGCAATCCTTTTGGTTTAGGCGGGAGCGTTACAGCAGGAATTGTTTCGGCCCGTGGCCGCGAAATTGGGGCTGGGCCCTATGATGATTTTTTGCAGATTGATGCGCCTGTTAATCGTGGAAACTCTGGAGGCCCAGCCTTTGACGCACGCGGAAATGTCATCGGTGTGAATACGGCAATTTTTTCACCATCCGGTGGTTCGATTGGTATTGGTTTCGCGATACCAACCGAGGTTGCCAAGGATGTGATTGCCTCATTGAAAGAGAAGGGCGCTGTATCTAGAGGGTGGATGGGCGTGAAAATTCAAAACATCACCCCTGAAATAGCCGAAACAATGGGGCTAAAATCAACTAAAGGCGCTTTAATTGCGCAACCGCAACAGGGCGCGCCTGCTGATCAGGCGGGGCTGAAATCCGGGGACGTCATCGTCGCCGTTAATGGCGAACACATTGATGGGCCTCGTGATCTTTCCCGAAGGATTGCCGCTCTTGGTCCGAAAAAAATTGTGGAGCTTAGTTTTCAGCGTGGCGGCGCAGAGAAAACTGTTAAAATCCAGCTTGGCGCCTTACCTGAAGAAAAAGAGGCTCGGCTTGATCAAGGGGGGGCTCAAGACGGTGTCGCCGTGGCGGGTTTGGGGATAGAGGTGGCTCCAGCTACTGAACTTGGGGCTGGAAAAGAGGGGGTTGTTGTGACGGGGCTCGACCCGAATGGATTAGCGGCGCAAAAAGGCGTGAGTCGCGGCGATGTGATTGTTGAGGCAGGCGGTAAAACGATCAATAATCGCGAAGAATTGATGACAGCAATGAACTTAGCGCGTTCGTCAGGCCAGAAAGCGCTGCTCTTTAGAATGAAATCGGAGGATGGCACGAAATTTGTCGCCTTGCCGACCAAGTCTGGATGAGGCGGCGGCCTCCCATTTACTCGATGAAGTTAATAACTTCATCTACTCCATCGAAAATCAGGCTGGCGACGATTTGCCAGCCTCACGTCGCTAGATAGGCTTAATTACAGGTTCGTATTTCATGCGCATACTTATAATTGAAGATGATCGTGAGGCCAGCGATTACCTCGTCAAGGCGTTTCGTGAACAAGGTCACGTGGCGGATCATGCTGATGATGGGCTATCGGGTTATGCCAGTGCGCGCGAAGGCGACTATGATGTTTTGATTGTTGATCGGATGTTGCCAAAAATGGATGGTCTTTCCATTATTTCAAGCTTGCGTGAGCAAAAGGTAGAAACGCCAGTCATTATTTTGTCCGCTTTGGGTCAAGTTGACGATCGCGTAAAAGGCCTGCGTGCGGGAGGCGATGATTATCTGCCTAAGCCTTATTCCTTTTCCGAATTATTGGCGCGCACAGAAGCCTTATCTCGCAGGAGATCTGGGAATCGCGTTGAAGAGACGCACTATCGTGTCGGCGATCTTGAGTTAGATCGCTTGTCTCATGAGGTGCGGGTTAATGGACACGAAATCATATTACAACCGCGAGAGTATCGTCTGTTAGAATATTTGATGAAACATGCGGGTCAGGTTGTAACGCGCACGATGTTGCTTGAAAATGTCTGGGATTATCATTTTGATCCGCAAACAAATGTAATTGACGTGCATATTTCTAGGTTACGTTCAAAAATAGATAAAGGTCGCGAGACCCCTTTGCTACACACGGTGCGTGGCGCAGGTTATATGATTAGGGATGGTGGAAGATAAAGTTGATTTGTTTGTTAGACTCTTAAGCTCTGTTAAGCTGAAATGATATAAAATCGTGATCTATGGGCTGACTGGCGGGGCTGTTGGGGAAGGCACTCTTGGATTTCAGCCTATTTTGTTATGATTGTCGTAGAATAATAATTTTTTGATGCGCATAATATTAATTATTCTTGATCAGGTGGATTTTTTTATTGGTAACTCTGTTGCCATGATAGGGGTTACCGGCGGCATTTTCTCATTGTTACAGGATCGACGTTGTTCGATAGGTTTTGCCAGAATAAAAAATGCTACGAGAAAATTGCCCTTGAGAACGAATTTGAAATATTTTTCAGCCCTCGTCGACGCCTTGTCTTTGCAAAAGAATGGTGGTGTTGCATAAACTTACTGAAATATTTATTGGCATGAAAGAGATCCATATGGAAACAGATGGCCGGAAATTGGGTGTATTTAGTAAGCTTTTACGCACAACGGCATTTAAATTATCTCTTGCTTATTTGCTTCTCTTTTCAGTGGGCGCTGGATTAGTGTTAACTCGCGTAGGCGCGCGCGTAAAGGAAGTTCTTGACGAGCAAATTGAGCAGACAGTTGATGCGGAAATTCGTGCTTTATCTGAGCAATATTTTCAAGGTGGTTTACGTGATCTAACCGAAGCTGTCGAGCGGCGTGTTCGTTCTCCCGGTGGCTCTCTCTACCTTCTAACGACACATTCAGGAGAATTTATTGCAGGTAATATAGAGCTGCCAAATTTTGCGCCATGGAATGGCAATGAGTTAATTGAGACGATTTATCGTCGTCGAGGTGAGATGCAGGATTCGCATCCTGCTTTGATGCGATTATTTTTAATTCCAGGCGGTTTTAGACTGCTGATTGGTCATGATATTGAAGATCATCAAGTGCTCAGAGATATTCTGCGTCGAGCATTGGGGGTCTCCTTGTTTTGGTTGGTGCTCGTTGGCGTATTCGGAGGACTATTTGTTGCGCATAGGATGTTAGATCGTGTTGATGTTATGTCTGCATCAGCACGTCGTATTATGGCCGGGGATATGAATGAGCGATTGTCAGTGAGTGGATCAGGTGATGAGCTTGACAGATTGGCTGATAATTTTAATGCAATGCTTGAGCGCATATCATTGCTAATGACAGGGTTAAAGGAAGTCTCAGATAATATCGCGCATGATTTAAAAACGCCTCTGACTCGATTGCGCAATAGAGCTGAATCAGCAATCCGCAATAATTCTGATGTGGAGAAACAAAAAGAGGCGCTGCAAGCAATAATCGAAGAATCAGATGAGTTAATCGCAGTTTTTAATGCGCTTTTAATGATTGCTCGAGCTGAGGCAGGTTATTCTAGCGATAATCTCGTTGCATTTAATGTTGATAATGTTGTGAGTGATATTATTGAAATGTATGAGCCGGTTGCAGAAGAGCAGGGCGTAAAAATTAAAACTAATATTGAAAAAGGATTGACGATTACCGGCTCCAGAGAGCTTCTTGGACAGGCTATCGTTAATCTAATGGATAATGCTTTGAAATATGGTCTCAACGAGCAGTCCAATCATATCGATGTGACCGCAAAGCGTAATAAAGATACGATCGAGATTAGTGTCTGCGATCACGGAGTTGGCGTTTCGGCAATAGACCGAGAGCGTGTCGTGGGTCGTTTTGTTCGTCTTGAAAACTCTAGATCCCGCCCTGGTTCAGGGCTTGGTCTTGCAATGGCGGCAGCGATTGCCCGCCTCCATCATGGTGTTTTACGCCTTGACGATAATTCTCCGGGTTTGTGCGTGTCTTTAACGATACCAGAAGAAAAGATTGATTAAAAAACTCTATATTAATATTCCTAAGCTGCTTTTCTTGGAAAATTAATATCACGTAATTGATCATGAGATAGGGAGTGACAGGGTAAGCTGACAGCGACGACGGTGCCGCTTCCCGCTCTGGATCGGATACGAAGGGATCCTTTATGCAAATTCATAAGGCCGCGAGCAATTGCAAATCCTAGCCCGGGTCCTTTCATGCCATTATCTAATAATTCAGAATATTGCTCAAACGGATTACCAAGCCTTGCGAGGGCTTCTGGGGTGATCCCTTGACCAGAGTCTGTGATGTATATTGTTATCTTGTCGCAGGACCTGCGTGCAGTCAGACGGAGATATCCGGCTTTTTTATTGAATTTTATGCCATTGGATAAAAGTGCGTTAAGTGTTTTGGTTATTGCTGTGATATCTACTTGGCACTCTAGCTCCTTAGCTATGTCTATGGAGAACTTAATATTTTTTTCTTCAGCTTTATTT
>Ga0007848_1000494_pt1 | contig 12557 bp, 7 predicted proteins | sample CryBogCBH18Jul08_FD_71209 | JGI IMG/M metagenome (GOLD analysis project Ga0007848, IMG submission 71209) | Freshwater microbial communities from Crystal Bog, Wisconsin, USA - CBH18Jul08 | ecosystem: Environmental > Aquatic > Freshwater > Lake | place: Crystal Bog, Wisconsin, USA | collected...
GCTTTTAAAAAGGTACTTTTACCTGCTCCATTAGGACCTAAAATAGCATTGATGCTACCACAGGGAATATCCAAGGAGAGATCTCTGAGTGCTGTGTGAGCACCATAGCGCACACCGACCTCTCTAAAACGGATAATATTATGGGCATCACTCACAGGCTTATAGCTTAAGGAACTGTGAAATGAATGGAAGGCCCATCTTGGCTGCTTTTAGGTGTACCCGGAGCGGAATTTTGAGGAAACGCATCTGGTTGGGTAGGTTGCGTTGGTGTGCTAGGCGTACCGATAGGCGGAACAACTAAGGGATGGGTGCTGAAACCGCGCTCAATGAGTTGAGCGATCTTTAAATCACGACTTCTTGAGTCAGGACTATCCATCATAACAGCAATAATACGCCGATCACCCCGTTTAGCTGTTGCGGTAAGACAAAAGCCTGCTCCATCGGTAAAACCTGTTTTAAGACCGTCAACTCCTTCGATATGTCCAAGGAGATGATTGTGATTTGTCATCATGACTGGAGGGAAACGTTTTCCTGCTCCAAAGGGACGCTGTTTAACTGACGTATATTTTAGAATATCTGTTTGTGTAACCAGATACCTCGCTAAAAGAGCAAAATCACGAGGGGTCGTGAGATCGCCTTCAGAAACACGGTGGCTCGCTACAGGAAAGCCGTTTGGTGTTTGAAATACCGTATGATTCATTCCGAGTGAACGGGCTTTAGCGTTCATCCAAGATACGAAGAGAGGTACAGATCCAGCGGAACAGCGAGCAACCATGTAAGCGGCATCATTTGCCGACTGTAGCATCATGGCGTAAAATAATTCTTCTAAAGTAAAACTTTCCCCTGACTTTAACCAAACACTCGTGCTATGGCGTACAGCTCCTACTTTTTCATCCGCTCTCGTTGCAGTTAAAACTGTATCTAATTTTAAATTACCTGATTTTATGCGGTCATAAGCTACGGCATAGGTCATGAGTTTAGTCATGCTAGCTGGTGGGCTTACTTCATCTGCGTTATCTTCAAAAAGTACTTTGCCGGTGTTTGCATCCAAAACAATAGCACCCTTATAAGCACCACGTGCTTGACCTTTAGGTGCTGAAAAAAGTACGGGTGTAAGCAGTAAAGATATAACGAATAAACTTAAAAAACGCATCTTCTTTAGACTTAGGTTTTAGGAGGTAATTCGTGAAGTGTAAGGGTAGGGTTCTTCTCAATAAAATAGCGCATAGTCCATTCGTTCGGGAAGAAAATAACGGTTTGGCCAAATTTATCGGTACCAAAGCTTACGCCAGAGGCCACAATAAAATTGCGGGTGTCTTCTGCTGAAATCTGAGGTGTTATCCAGCGCATCACGGTCCAAGGCGTTGGATCAAGACGAGAGGCCGCGTTGTACTCGCTTTGTAAACGGTACTGCACGACTTCAAATTGCAGAGGTCCAACTGCAGCAAGCAGGTTAGAGCCTGCGGGAGCTGCACGAGCGGAAAACGATTGAACAACACCTTCTTGTAGAAGCTGCTCCAAACCAGCTCTAAACTTTTTAGCGTCAGCTGGTGTTGGGTTACTGATGTAAGTGAAAACTTCAGGAGCAAATAATGGAATTTCGTTAAATAAGATATTACGATCAGTCGTGAGCGTATCTCCTATACCAAAGGAGTCATGACCCACTAAGCCGATAACATCACCTGGGTAAGCCACATCGACTGTTTCTCTTTCTTGTCCGAAGAGTTTGTGAGAAGACGATAAGCGAACGGTTTTGCCTGTGCGCTGATGAATGACTGTCATATCGCGCTCAAATTTGCCTGTGCAAATACGCATAAACGCGATGCGGTCTCTATGCTTAGGATCCATGTTTGCTTGGATCTTAAAGATAAACCCAGAGAAATCTGCTGTCGTGACTTCAAGTACGCGGGTATCTGCTTCCTTAGCGTTATGGCGTGGTTGTGGTGGAACAGAATCTTTTAAGAAACCGTCCAAGAGTAGTTGAATACCAAAGTTATTAACTGCACTGCCAAAATACACAGGGGTTTGTTGTCCTGCGCGTACTTTATCTAGATCAAAAGCGTGTCCTGCACCGTCTAACATTGCTAGCTGTTCGCACACTTCGGTGTGGGTACTTGTGTGAAGTTTGTCTTTAACGAGGGGATCATCTAACGAGGCTACTTTGACTGGAGCTTGATAGGCACCCCCGGGTACACGCTCAAACAAATGTACTTGCTTGGAGCGGCGATCATATACTCCACGAAATTCTGGACCGTTTCCTAGTGGCCAAATAACAGGTGCACACTGTAAACCTAAGATACTTTCTAATTCATCAAGTAGTTCCAAGGGATTGCGGGTAGGGCGATCACACTTGTTCATGAAAGTAAAAATAGGAACGCCGCGTCTACGGCATACTTCAAAGAGTTTTCTTGTCTGAGCTTCTACACCTTTACCGGCGTCGATGACCATTAAAGCTGCGTCAACAGCCGTGAGGACTCGGTAGGTATCTTCAGAGAAGTCTTTGTGACCAGGAGTATCAAGTAGGTTTACTGCAAATCCGTTATAATCAAATTGAAGTACGGTAGAACTAATCGAAATACCTCTTTGCTTTTCTAGTTCCATCCAGTCAGATGCGGTAGCGCGCTGATTTTTTCTATCTTTAACTGCTCCCGCTAAATGGATCGCATTGCCATACAGAAGAAATTTTTCAGTAAGGGTTGTTTTACCCGCGTCAGGGTGCGAAATAATGGCAAAGGTGCGCCTACGCGCAATTTGATCTGAAGTAGACATAACTAGAGTAGATTAAGCTGAGAGTCACTGCCCTGGGAGGCGACAGTAATCTTTTTCTTAGGCTTAGCAGCAGGGGAGGCGATTGTGACGGTAGTATCATCACTTTCTAGCTTTGAAAGTATCGTGCGAGCACGGTCTATAACCGAAAGGGGTAGGCCTGCTAATCTTGCAACCTGGATACCGTAGCTTCTATCAGCGGCTCCCTGAATTACGCGGCGTACAAAGACGATATCGTCATTGTATTCTTTAACTTCCACACAGAAATTTTTAAGCCGTGGTAAATATTTATCAAGCTGGGTTAATTCCTGGTAGTGGGTTGCAAATAAGGTGCGTGGTCCCAGATTTTCGCTGCGGTGTAAATGCTCCACCACGGCCCATGCGATACTTAAGCCGTCATAGGTTGAGGTTCCGCGTCCAATCTCATCTAAGATGATTAAGGACTTATCGGTCGCATTATTTAAAATATTAGCTGTTTCATTCATCTCAACCATGAAGGTTGAATTGCCACGCGCTAAGTCATCACTTGCTCCGACACGTGAAAAAATGCGGTCAATTAAACCCATGCGACAAGCCTTGGCTGGAACGTAACTACCAATATGGGCAAGCAGTGCGATTAGGGCTACTTGGCGAATGTAAGTCGATTTGCCTGCCATGTTAGGACCCGTGATCAAAGCAATCTGGGTTTCTTGGCATGAAAGACGTGTAGAATTAGGTACAAATGCGCTACTGCCGGACTGGGTGCGTGCCTCTGAACTACGAAGCATTTGCTCTACGACTGGATGGCGTCCCTCTGTGATTTCGAGTGTACTACTTTCATCTATCGCTGGTTTGCAGTAGTCCCATTCACGTGCGAGGAGAGCCCAGCCTGAAAGTACATCAGATTCAGCTAGAGTAGATGAAGATTCAGATAATAAGGCTGCTTCGTTTAAAATCGAATCTACTAACCCTTGGAAAAGGAGTCTTTCACGTGCTATCGCGTTTTCTTCTGCACTAAATATTTCTTTTTCTTTTTTTCTTAGGTCTTCTGTTACATAGCGCTCGCCATTAACCGTAGTCTGGCGACGTATGTAATCGGCAGGAACAAGGTGCAAGTTCGCTTTAGTGACCTCGATATAGTAACCAAAATTATTTGTGAAACGTACCTTAAGGCTGCGTATGCCCGTTTTGTCTTGTTCTGATTTTTCAAGATCAGCTAACCATGTTTTATTTTCACTGGTTAGATTTCTTAATCGGTCTAGTTCCTCGTCGTATCCTTGTTTAATATAATTGCCGTCTTCTAAATCTTGAGGGAGTTCATCACTCAAGGCGCGTGCTAGGAGAGCAGAGAGTTCGTTTTGCTCGTGCAGGCTATTTAATAACTGATCAATTGGTTTATTTAAACCACGGTCGCTTGATTTAAATTCCGTAAGGGCTTTTTTAATAGCAGGAATCTGAGAGAGAGTATCTCGTACGCCACCAAGTTCACGTGGACTTCTGAGTTTATTTTGAAGTCTTCCCAGAATACGTGGGATATCTCTTACTTGAACAATGAGATCTTTTAATACGGAAAGTTCGGTGGGTTTTAAAATGAAGGCTTCGATGAGCGTCTGTCTTCGTTTGATTTCATCGATATCAAGTGAGGGAGCAGCTAGCCAGCGCTCCAACAGGCGTGATCCAGGAGAGGTGCAGGTTCGGTTGATCGCATGAAGGAGTGAGCCCTCTTTGGTTCCTCGGCTTGATGTAAAAATTTCTAGATTACGTAACGTGGAGGGATCTAGGAGAATAGTGTTCTTACTGTGATACTCTTGAAGCGTACGTAGGTTTTCTGGTTTAGCACACAGATTTTCTGTCGCATAGCGTACCAGTGCTCCGGCAGGTCCTAAGGCAGGATGATCTGTTTTTAAACCAAACCCTTCGAGATTAAGAACGCCTAAGGTCGCCATCACAGCGCGTGAACCTGAAGCTAATGAAAATTGGGTCGCAGGAAGTTCTGTGCAAAGGCGTGTGCTCGCAAAACCGTGGAGTGCATGTAGAGCTGTATTTTCGTGCGGACTTAGTTTCCATTTTTCAAGTTCACCTTCAGCGATGAGTAATTCATCGGGATTAAGGCTCGAAAGAATGGGTAGTAGGTTTTCTATTTTAGCGTCACTAGCTAAACGAAATTCTCCGGTTGAAAGATCAAGCCATGATGCGTGAATACCTGAACGATCTATAAAGAGTGCTGCTAAATAACGGTTACGAGAAGCATCTAATTGATTGGCTGCTAGGGTAGTGCCAGGAGTGAGAATACGTGTTAATTCTCGTTTTACTAATTTGCCAGGAGTTGCAGGTTCCTTTTGGTCGCAGATGGCTACTTTTTTTCCAGCTGCAAGTAGTTTTGAAATATAGGTATCAGCTGCATGCGCAGGAATGCCTGCCATGGGTTGATCGTGACGCTTTGTTAAGGTAAGTCCTAGAACCTTTGAGGCAATGACAGCGTCATCAAAGAAGAGCTCAAAAAAATCACCCAATCTAAAAAATAGCAGTGTATCTTTGGGAAGCTCCCGCTTCACATCAAAGTACTGTTGCATCATGGGTGTCATAAGGAACCATTCAAAGGGTTCTTTATGAGCTATTCCATGGAAAAATGAGGACTTTTTGAGCTATCTTAAGGGCTAAATTAAGCTTCAGGGTGTGAAATAGACGTCATCCGAGGTAAAAAGCACCCCATCAGGCCCTGCTGACCTTACCTCCATATGTGTACCGGACTCGGCGTGGAAGAAGAAGGGGTGGCCGTATCTGTCGCAAAGCTCCCCCTTTTTATTAATAGCTGGGTTGTCGGGACGAAGAAAAATCACACCGTTTGGATTGTCGCCTAAAAATGCACGCACAATATCTTGATTATTTCCAACAGGATTTCCTGATTTGCGATATATAGATCTCCATGCTGTAAGCATGGAGCAGACTATACTAATATCTTGTCTTAATGTATTAGCGGGTGCGTTTAGATTATCTGCTAGATGAGCTTCTGGTAAGCTAAGCAATAGATCATGTTTAGCTTTGGGTGAAAGAGGTGCATCAACCGTTTGTTCATTAGACTGTTTCTGAATTGAAGAAACATTTTCTAAAGATGTTGGTGTGTTTTTGAGTATAGAATATCTATCCCAGATAAGATAACCAATAATTGATATAACTATTAAACTTAGGGCTATTTTTCTCACGACATAAATCCTAAATCGGAGGTAGCAAATTTACCTATATTTGGCACTACTGTTGACATATTTGTTGCGCTTACTCCAAACCACTTAGCAAGTGTTGCAGCATATTGATCAACACTCGTACTTGGTATCCAGCGTCCTCTGCCTGTGTCATCTGGTCCACCGAGAACTAAACTTGGCATTTGACCATATATATCTCCACCTTTGACAGCACCACCCATAACCATTTGCAGATTACCCCACGCATGGTCAGTACCTGATGCATTTGGTGCATAAGTTCTACCAAAGTCTGAAGCTGTGAATGTTGTTACTTGGTTTGAAATACCTAATTCATTTATTGCACCATTAAATGCGTTTAGTGCACCACTTAGTTCGGTTAATAATGCAACATGTGAATCGAGTTGAGAGGCATGCATGTCATATCCGCCCATGTTTACGAAGAAAACTTGCCTTTTCAGACCTAGAGTTGGAGCGACTGAAATCAAATTCGCTACCATGTGTAAATTTTTAGAGGTGTTTGTGTTTGGGAATATAGTTTTAAATGTTGCAGCACTTTTGAGCACATCAACCATGAATTCTCCACTAGATGCAGCCTTTGATGAAGTTGATGCAAATTCATTTCCTAAAATATTAGAATATGAATTACCAAGGATTTGTTTTAGTTTAGTGTAATTATTTCCGGAAAGACCTGAGTTGTTGTAGCCGTTTAGTGTAGTTGCGCTCCAGTTTCCAATTGCATAAGGTGAAACTGTTTTTCCAATTTGGAAAAAATTCATACCAGATAGTGAGAGCTGCATTGATATTTGCTCATTCACGTTCATTGCATTCATTAAGTCTCCCAATCTGCCGCCCCATCCTGTTTCAAAAATAGGTTGGTCGGAAATACTTGATTGCCATTGCGTGGTTTGGTCTAGATGTGAGTATAGCTGTAATGGGATTGATATCCCTTTTTGATATGTAACTAAGTCTGTCGGTTGTAGAAGGGTTCCTACATTAGCAACGAACGCTAAATTGCCGTTTTTAAATAAGTTTTGTACTTCTGGTAGATTAGGGTGTAGCGCGTATGATCGTCCATCTTTGTATGTCTTAGGTGTAATTGGTAGTAATGTCTTTTGATCCAATGCCATTTCTGCGCGAGCTTTCGAATAACTACTATATGATGTAGAATCGTAGGGTATAAGTGTATTTCCACCGTCATTTCCTCCGCCAAGATATAGACATACTAAAGCTTTAAAATCTGTGTCTAAGGCGGAATATTTTAAATCCGTACTATCACTTGCCATAGCACCTATAGCTTTAAGTTGTGACATTGCAGATACAAGTCCAGCGGTTCCAACAGCTGCACAAGATGCCTGGTGGATAAACGATCGTCTGCTTAAATTTGAGTTTTTAGCGTGCATGTTATTTTTGTAAAGCTGCATCAGGTGAAGCAATCGTTAAGTTTATAGCTGTTTGGACTCGGTCTAGACTTGTACCATTTGTAGCTACCCAGTTTAGTGACGAATTAGCACCAGCAGTTAGATTTAAATTATTGCCTGAATAGTCTGTGGCTTGAGTGCTGGAATTATCATCTAGTAGCCATCCACCTATTAAGCCGCTTTTGTCTGTAGGTATACCTTGAGTCATGTGCTGCTGTATTTGTGTCGCTGATTTAGCAACGTTCCATAAACTTACTTGCGAAATATAACCTGTGAAACCGGAGAAGTTTGATGAACCGCTTGATGTATAACCCTCAGCAATACTAAAAGGAGCGTTTGGTAAACTTGGAATGGTTGTTTTTGCGGAAGTCTGTGTATCTAAGATTCCGTTTACATACATTTTTATTGTTGAACCATCATATGTGGCAGCAATGTGGGTCCATACACCTAAAGGTAATGGTTTGCTTGTATTTATACCTCTACTTGTTCCTGCGGCTCCACTCGATATAGAAAATGATGCAAATCCTCCAGGAATAAGCAGTAAATCATAAATTTCATAAGGGTCTCCTACATAGTCACCTCTTTTGCCTGCTATAAATGTATAGCCAGTTGCAGACTCAACGGTTGGAAACAACCAGGCTTCAAGTGTTAAATTTGAAACGGGATCAAGTGCAGCTACTTTTGGTGCAACTAAACCTGATGAAGAGGCATTCAGAGCAATTTGTTTTGCTGTTGGATAATTTGTAATCGGTGAAGGTATAGGAATGCTATTAATAGACTGCGTAATAACATCCTGTGTGGCAGATGACATATTTCCCCCACAGAATAATATGTTAAGCTCGCTTATTAGACTGCTTGGATTCGTGCTTAATGGAATTAGACTACTAAAATCATTAATCAAGTAAGGCGATGGAGAGGGTGCAGTAGGATCGTAAGGAGGAGTTTTGTATATGAAAGATGTCAGTAAATTTGGTACAGTAAGCTCAGTTGTACTATCACTAATTTGCATTTCAGGTGCTACTAAACCTGCCTGTGATACTGCTCCCATAGGAGAATAAAACGGACTAAAAAAATTAAAAACTGAAGGAGACTGGAAGATTGATTCGTTTAGGGAGTTTATTTGCATACCTAAATTTCCAGTCGGGTTGTTAGTTGGCTCAAAACTTATCGAACTGTAAGTAGGCATATTGTAGTAGCCATCCACGTATAAACCATTAGGTGCAGATGTATTTAGAGCTCTTAGTAAAGCAGTGAAACGTAAGAGAGGTTCTTTAATTTTTCCGTATCCTGCATTATTTATAACATCAGGGGATCTTGCTTCATAATCAGTTAATATTGCTGTTATTACTGCACCTAAATCACCTCTTGTCCCTTTGCCATTATTTGCAAAAACCTGTGCTACTCTATAAACGTAGGCAGGACTTGGGTTACTTGTTACCAGTTTTTGAATTAATTGTTTGCAGATAAATGGTCCAGTATTTGGGTGATTAAATAATGTATCTAAAAGTATTTTTAATTCTGCAGTTCCAGTAGTTCCAGCAGGTATAGTAGTAGGGGATGCTTGATTTAGAGGAAGTTGTTGAAGGCTGATAATGCTTTTAGCTGTTTGATCATGATATGCTTCATACATAGTCATAGGAGAAAATCTTCCGTTTGTGACTCCATAAAGTTGCCATTTTTGTTCAGGTCCTGGATCGGAAAAAGTAGGATCTGTAAAAAAATTATTATTCTTATTTGTCCACGCCCATCCTGTTAGGATTTTTGCTGTCTGTGTTATTGTAGTATTATTATATGTAGGTATCGGGTTGCCTGTACTATCTAGCATTAATGTTCCGTCAGGATTTAATTGAACAAGTCCAACTGTAAAAAGCTGTTGTAATTCACGTGCATAATTTTCGTCAGGACTAGTTCCAGTAACAGCGTTTGCTTTTTGATTTTGTATATAGGTGAGATAGACTCCCATTTCTCCATTTAACGTGATATCATTAATTAACGTCCTGAAATTACCAAATGCATCTTTTGCAAGTATGTCATAGTAGTTTGCATACGGCTCGCATTGAACTTCATTTGATCCTGAAATTACAAATATTTCACTTAAAGCAAAAGCAACTCTTTGCCGTAATTGATCTGGTGCTGTTAAAACTAATTGAGACCAATCGGATATAAAATCTGAGAAAAAGAATACCCGTGGATTAAGGTCACCTGATGGATTATATAACGGCGTTGGAAAATTAGTGGCATTTTTACGCATTAACGACCAAAACGACGTTTGAGGTAATGACATTTGATTCTGAATCCATCCATTAATACCTAAACTCTGTGCTTGTGCTATCGTTGTATCTGTTGCCCCAAACGTTGCTTGAGTAAGGAGTCTTGCAGCATCGATTTTGCTAGGACTATTTAATGAACTAGCACTTAGGGTAGGTGCAGCTGCTGGTGCGGTAAATGTTTGTGATCCTTTGGTAGGCGCAAGTGTGCCAACTAATTCTCCATCTGGGTAATTTGCTGTAGCTATACTTAGATAAATTTGGCCGCTATTAAGCGCATTGATGATATCGTTAGCGGAATATATTCCTATGGGTCCTATTTTCCATGTTTGTTGCGAAACTTGTCCTGTAGGTAGTCCTAAAAGATATGCATTAGAACCAGTTAATCTTAAATACGCATTTGTCTGTGCAGAACTTAAGTTCGAAATGTTTACAGTTACAAGTGCGTTACCTGTTGAATCAAATGTTATTGAAACATAGCCACCTCCAGTCGAGCTGGTAGCGGTTGAAGTTGGGCGTAGTTGCGCGTAATAAAGTGGAGAATTAGGAGAGGCTAGTGTTTGCTGGCTATTGTTAGTTAAATCGTATGCCTCAATGAGAGCTGTACCTGTGACACTATTTACTCCAGTTACTTGAATCGTATAATTTCCTGAGGGAAGATTTACTAAAATTGCGGCATCTTTACTGCCTGTAGGTAGAGCAAAAGCTCCACTTTGTGCGAATGCAGATGCTAAATTTGCAGATGAAGCAGCAAAAAGACCAACGGGAGTACCCCAATCATCATTTTGAGCAATCACATTACTACCAGAATACAGTTGTAGTTGTGGATTAGAAATTACGTTCGGAACTCCATAAGTTGTTAAGGTTGGTCCTACTGCACGTATAAGTAGAAGTCGTGAACCTATTCCCTGAGCTACAGATAAGCCTGCTGTAACAGTACTGCTTCCTGTGCCACCGACTTGAGTTAATGCAGATAGGTTAACCAATTGAGTGCTGTTAGCACTAACTTCATAAAGTTCTATGATTACATTGCCAGTAGGACTTGATCCCATTCCTGTAACTCGTGCTGTGTAGTTACCCTGAGTTAGGGTTGCTATGACGGCTGCATCTTTTGATCCGCTAGGAAGTGGGAACGCTCCTACCTGATTAAAAGTATTAGCTAGAGACGGATCCCAATTATCGTTTGTAGCAATCGCATTACCAGCGCTATCAAATATGGTTATAGAGGGATCTGCCATCACACCATTTACCCCGTATGTGCTAAGGCTTGGTCCAATAGCTCTAATTAATACTTGTTTTGCTGGACCTGATCCTACGGTAAAGCCTGCGGTCAAAGCGTTAGATCCTGTACCGCTCTGATTTAGTACAGAGAGATTAGAGAGGTGGGAGGTTTGACCAATCAGTGATAGTGTAGATAAAAGTGCTACACAAATTAGTGTACTGAAATTTAATTTCATCAGAAATATTCTCTTTTAAGGGGGCTAAATTTTAAGGTGTTTTATTCACCAAACTTAGCAATGCATCATCTCTTTATTTCTTTTTATAAAAACATAGATAATTTACTGCTTTAAAGTAGTTTTATTTTCTAAAATATGACTAAGGTTTACTTTTCTTATGCCAATTCAATTAACACACCGTGACCTAGGGGGTAGTGGACTACCTCCTTTGATTATTTTGCATGGTCTCATGGGATCTTCACGTAATTGGCAAACCCTAGGTCGGGAATTATCTGAGCGTTATCACGTTTTCGCCTTAGACTTACGTAATCATGGAACTTCTCCCCATTCAGATGAAATGACATATCAATCTATGGCTGAGGATGTGATTTTGTGGATGCAGAGTCAGCATATCGAGAAGGCGATAATTCTCGGACATAGTATGGGAGGCAAAGTAGCGATGGTTGCCGCATGCCGTTATCCTATGTATATCTCTAAGCTTCTAGTAATCGATATAGCACCAAAAGCATATTATTGGCCAGCTCACCGCAGTGAATTCTCAGCGATGAAAAAAATTGATCTCAATCACATCGCTACCCGTCTAGATGCAGAGAAAGTACTTGAGGCAGATGTGCCAAGTTTAGCGCTACGTAAGTTTCTTGTTACAAATCTTGAGAAGACTGCTCAGGGTAACTGGCAGTGGATAGTTAATTTAGATGTTATCACAAAAGCCGTTGATCACTTGGAATCTAACCCCTTGGCTCCAGCAGAACAGTACTTAGGACCAACGTGTTTTATTGTTGGCGGTAAATCTAACTACGTTAAAATTGAAGATGAGCCAGCTGTCAGATCTGTTTTCCCTGAAGCGCAAATCGTAACTCTTCAAGAGGCGGGGCATAATCCCCATATGGATTCTAAGGACGCGTTTCTTAAAGCGATTAACGACTTTATTTCGTAGACCAAATTCTCAGAGAACTGAGCATAAAGTCTTCAAGAGCGGCTGATTCGTTTAGATTTAAGCGAAGTAGTTTTGAATTATGTTCGAGTTGCTCGATAGCACTTGGAAAACTGCGGCGAATCGAGATGTCACCTGATTTAAGACGTACACGCGCATGCGTTCTTGTTGCTTCTTCTATTTCAGCAAAAAATTGGGAACGTAGGCCGTTTGCTATACCAGTCTCTATGGCAACTTTTTCATCCTCTGAAAGGTCTTCGGGTAATGTGCTTTTGTTTTTCTCCCAGTTCTCATCTGTCGCTTTATCTAAAATAGAACCAAAACGCGCCGTTAAGCCGTAGATTGTAAAGATGTGATCTGAGATTACTTTCTTATCGATTGATTCAGATGGCATACTGCCAAGCCAGGTAGCGTAGTCCGCTAACCAAGATAACCACTGAGCCTTTGCTGAATCTTCTCCACTGTCTTCGCTGCTAGCCCAAGCACCTGCAACATTAGGCTCTGAAGGAAATCTGAAATGTAAACACCTACTGCGT
>Ga0007848_1000509_pt1 | contig 12386 bp, 10 predicted proteins | sample CryBogCBH18Jul08_FD_71209 | JGI IMG/M metagenome (GOLD analysis project Ga0007848, IMG submission 71209) | Freshwater microbial communities from Crystal Bog, Wisconsin, USA - CBH18Jul08 | ecosystem: Environmental > Aquatic > Freshwater > Lake | place: Crystal Bog, Wisconsin, USA | collected...
GAACACTTGCGGATGCACCATGCCGCAGCCGGCGATCTCCAGCCAGTCCTTGCCCATCTTCTTCACGAGCGCGTTGGTGAAATCAATCTCGTAGCTCGGCTCGGTGTAGCTGAAATAATGCGGCCGGAAACGGATCTTCACGTCGCTGCCCATGAGTTCGCGGAAGACGAATTCCACCGTGCCCTTGAGGTCGCCGACGGTGACGTTCTTGTCCACGTAAAGCCCCTCGATCTGATGGAACGTGGGATTGTGCGTGGCGTCGGCGTTGTCGCGGCGATACACGCGGCCGGGCACGATGATGCGCACGGGCGGCGCTTGCTTTTCCATCACGCGAATCTGCACGGACGAAGTGTGCGTGCGGAGCAAACGCTTGTCGCCCGTGTTCAAATAAAACGTGTCCTGCGAATCGCGCGCGGGATGGTCAGCGGGCGTGTTGAGCGCGTCGAAGCAATGATACTCGTCCTCGATCTCCGGTCCGTCCGCGACGGCGAAACCAATCTTGCGGAACGCGCGGACGATGTCATCGGTGACCTGCGTGAGCGGATGCAGTTTGCCGAGCGCGCGGCGGCGTCCGGGCAACGTAAAATCGGTCGGCTCTTTCGGCAGCGCGGCTTTCATCTCCAATTCTTCGCGGCGGGCGGCGAGCGCGGCTTCGAGTTCCTGCTTGGCTGCGTTGATGAGTTTGCCGGCGGCGGGTTTTTCCTCTTTCGAGAGCGTGCCGAGCTGCTTCATCAGCGCGGTGAACTTGCCGTTCGGCCCGATCCACGCGCCTTTGGTCTGTTCCAAAGCGGCGAGGTCAGGCGCGGTGTTGAGTTCGGTCAAAGCGGTTTGCTTGAGCGGTTCGATTTCGTTCAGGAACGACATAAAAGGTTCAAAAGTTTAACCACAAAAGACGCAAAGAACACTCAGAAAAACAATCAGCAAGCAAGGCTACGCATTGGCGCAAGCAGAAATACGGCGAGAAATCATTCCATCTCCAATCAGGATTTTTTGGGCGACCAAAGACTCAATGCGGCGTTTCATTGCTGCCAAAACTCGTGCCGTGGTTATTTTATTTGGTTTTGCATGATAACCGTTCACCACGGCAGCATCGTCATGTAGCCATTCAAAACCATCAATGAAGGCGACGAGGTTTCTGTCCCTGCGTTGCTTGGCATCGTGGTAATGAATGCCATGTCCAAAGTCCCCACCGTCAGCGGGTGTTACCGGCCATTCATGCCACTGGATTATTGGCTTAGTCATTTTGTCGTTGAGAAAAGTTTGTCATATAACACTTCGATAGATTCAACCTTATCGAATTTACTTTTTGGGATTTTGCGAATATTGGGACGTTCGGCTTGGAATCCATTTTTGTTGCGCTTGGTGTGCTTTGCAACTTTGTATTTTTTTGGATCCTGTAATTGTTTTACTGCTTCCGATCCAAGAAATAAAAGTTTACTGAAGGTCAAGTCATGCTCATCAAAGAAAATCCAAATCACACATCCACTGGGTTTATTAGCAAGTTTGACATTAACTTTTTGATATGCGGCTTTGCCATCCTTGATTGTCGTTTTGAGTTGGATATGCCTGACACACTTAGCCATTTCTAAAATCAAATCGTAACCCGAATTGTCCACTTCAGGTTTTGAAATTTCCAACGCGCATCTTCGGTTGCCTTTATCCTTCCATGACAATTTCAAAAGTTTTCCGATAAAAAGATGTTCAATCAATTTTTCACGGAATGACGAGTGGACCGTATTTTGGTCTGGTGAGTTTTTGTCAGCCATAGTCAGAAAATTATACAAGCTTAAATCATTGGTCAAACCTCGCTTGAGCAATAGCAGCGTTTTGTAAATCTTTCAAAGTTCTGGCCACACCAGGAAAACCATGTGAAAATTGATTCGTGTTAAAGCGAAAGCCTGAAGAATTACAAAAGCTGGAGATGGATTATGCTGGAATCATCGAAAACATCATGCGTTTCGAAAACCAATTGCTGCCTGCCTGTCCATCATGTGGTTCGGATCATACAGCCGTTATTCAGTTTGGGGTTATTGGCCGAACAATTCTAATTGCTGGAGCAACTACTAAGATAAAGTTGCTACCAAATAAGGCTCCCGATGACCCTTCCAAATTTTTTTGCAATCAGTGCGAACGATATTTTTGAGCAGTTATCACAACTAAACCAGAACCGTTCAAATTAAAATAAAAACGGGCGACCAGCAATGGTCGCCCGTTCCTGAATTTTATTTTTGAATTAAGCCTTGGCCAAGGTGGCGGCGGGCTTGGCCTTGAGCGCTTTCTTGGCGACGTTCACCAATTCGGCAAACGCCACGGCATCGGTGGCGGCGAGGTCAGCGAGCACCTTGCGGTCGAGTTCAACTTTTGCGGCCTTGAGCCCTTCAATGAAGCGGCTGTAGGTCAGGCCGAGGTCACGGACGGCGGCATTGATGCGGATCTGCCAGAGATAGCGGTAATTGCGCTTCTTGGTGCGGCGGTCGCGGTAGGCGTATTGCCGGCCGTGATCCACGGCGTCGGACGCGTAGCGGTAAAGTTTGGAGCGCTTGAGGCGGAAGCCTTTGGCGGCTGTCAGCATTCTTCCACGACGTTTGCGGGAAGCGGGGGAGTTGGTAACACGCATGGTTCTTAAATAGTTAGATGGTTAGATACTGAATTGTTCAGTGGCTGAACGGCAGATTTTGGGTGATCCGGTAGAGATCCGTCTTGTCCAGGGTCTTGGCCTTGCCGAGCCGGCGGCGGCGCTTGGCGTTCTTGGACTGGGCGAGGTGGCGTCGGCCAGCGGGAAAACACGTGGCTTTGCCGGTGCCGGTGATTTTGAACCGCTTGGACACGGATTTTCTGGTCTTAATACCTTTGGGGCGTCGCATAAATCAATTAGTTATAAAAAGAGCGCGAACTTTACCGGTTCACGCTCTTCGGGGCAAGCGAGAAGTTAAATTAAATTGGTTGTCTACGGGAGATTGGTCCGGATGTTGAGCGGAATGCCGCCGGACGGCTTGGCCACATCGATCGGGGCGCCGGCGTTGAGCTGGCTCAGGACGGAATCGGAAATGTCCGTGGATCCGTCGCTGAAGACCATCACTTCGACGGTCGAAGAGTTGAGAACAATCGAGTAACCGCCGGCCTTGGCTTTGTCGGCGACGGCCTTCTGGATTTCGATGACGATGTTGGCGCTCATGCGCTGGCTCTGGTCGGCCAGCTGGGTTTCGGCCTGGCGCTGGAATTGTTCGAGGGCGACCTTGGTGTTGTTCATTTCCTTGGCCTTGTCGTTGGCGGCCTGTTTGCGCTTGTCGCGTTCATCGGTGGAAATGGCCGGGTCGCTGGCCTGTTCCAGCAGTTTTTTGTAATCGGCCTGCGCCTTTTCAAGGCCGTCAACCATGTCCTTGATCTCCTTGCGGAGTTCAATCTTGCGGGTTTCCAGCGCGGCTTCGGCCGACTTCTTTTTCCAATAGCCGGAGAACAGTTTCTTCATGTCCACCGTGGCGATCTTTGTTTGGGCCGAGGCGGAAACGCCCGTGGCGGCGAGCAGGACAAAAGCTAAAAGAATCAGATTGATTTTTTTCATGGGGACACAGGAAAGCAAATATTTCGGCAGTTGCGAGCAAAAAATGGGCTTACTGCTGGCGCAGACGGAAGAATTGCACGCCGTTGGTGGCCGGAATGGTGACGTTGTAGGAACCGTTGATATAAGTCGCCGTTCCGGGCACCGCCATCCAACTGCCGGCAGCAGAGGGATTGATGCTGCTTTCGAGCGTATAGATCGGCGGGAAGGTGTGCCACGTCAGAGTCAAGCTGCTGGGAGGCGGCGGCCCGGCCAATCTCGGTTGGACGGTGCCAGTGCTGCCGGTATGCGGAGTCAGCACCAGTCTTGGCGCGTCGCTAGGGGCGATGGCGATTTTGGCAAGGAACGTATCGCTCGTGCCGTTGCGGAATGTCTGTCGGGCACTGACCATCGGAAAATTGGTTGAGATGGTCTGGCCGGTGAGATAAACGACATCCATGGGATCCACAGCGATGCCGTAGGCATAATCGTTGTCCATGCCGCCGAGATAGGTCGAATAGATGATTTTTGAGGCGCTGTTGGTGAAAGCGATGACAAAGACGTCGCTCAAGCCGGAATTGGTGCCGAGCACCCCGACCGAGTTGGTGGCAACATTGACGATCGGGAAATTTGTGGAGGTGGTATCGCCGGTCACAAACACGTTGCCGTCCGGGGCAACCGCCACGGCGGTGGCAATGTCGCTGGCATTCCCGCCAAACATCGCGGAGTAACCGATGGAAGCGTTGGTGCCGTTCCAGTTGATCTGGGTCAGGAATGCGTTGGTGGCGTAGGCGGCCGTGCCGCTCAAGTTTGTGTGCACAAAGGATGTCAGGTTGGTGCTAAAGCTCAAATTGGTGGCTGGCTGGTAAGGGAAATTTCCCGAGGCTGTCCAACCGACGACATAGGCGTTGCCGGCGGCATCAGCGGCGATGCCGTTGGCGCTATCATTATTGAGACCGCCGAGGTAGGTGGAATAGAGCAAGGTCAGATTGGTGCTGGCGGCGTTGGTGAACGCCGTCACAAACGCATCCGAAGCACCGATATTGGTCTGAGTTGAGGATGCATTTAAAAACTGGTTTCCCGCGATGGCGTTCGTGGTCGGAAAATTGGTCGAGGCCGTGTAGCCGGCGACAAACACGAGGCCATTGTTGAATGCAATGGCGCGTCCGGAATCAAAGTTGGTGCCGCCCAAATAACTTGAATAGCTCAGATTGGTTCCGCCGGGGGCAATCTTGGCCACGAAAGCATTGGCATTATAGAAATGCGAGTAGGGACAGGCCAGTTTTTTGCTCAGGGCATTGGCGGTGCAGGGAAAATTTGTGGAATAGGTGTAACCAGTGACATAGGCCGTGCCAGTGCCCGAATCAACAGCGATGCCCATCACGGCGTCAGATTGGCTGCCACCAAGCAGTCCCGAGTAGAGCAAGCGGGAACCATTGGTGTTCAATTCAGCAATAAATCCGTCGGTGGGATATCCAAATCCAGGGATTGTTGTGCCGCTGATATTGGTTGAAAGCCCTGAATTTGGCCAGATATTGGTCGTCGGAAAGTCTGGCGAACTGGTGTAGCCACCCACATAAGCATTGCCTTGGGCGTCAACCGCCACGCCATCGGCTCCGTCTTCACCGCTGCCGCCAAGGTAGGTCAGATATACGAGGTTGGTGCCGGTATGATCAAACTTTGCGACAAAGGCATCGCCCGTCAAGGTTCCGCCGTGGAAATTGGTCTGGCAAGCATTTCCCGTGGACCACGGGACATTATTGCTGAAACTGCTGGATAGTGTTTTGCCAGCCACATAAATGAAGCCGTTCGCATCAACGGCCACGCCCAAGGCCGTTTCGTCGGCATTGCCGCCAAAATAACTCGAGAAACTGAGAATGGGATCAATCACCAATGGCTGGCTCGAATCGTAACTGCCGATGGCAAAGCCGACGGTCTGGGCATCAATCATTTTGTAGCCGCCGGATAATTCGCGCCGCACCGCGCCAATGTTTTGATAGATCACCGGCTGGTGTTGAATGACTTCGCCGCCGGGCAGGCTGACGATCAGTGCCCCTTGCGGATCAATTGAAATTTTTTCTGCACCGTTGAAACGGAGTGCAATCACCCCGGGATTCACGCCAGCGGCAAGCGTGAAGTCATATTCAAGCTGCCGACCGGTGCCGTAATAAACAACGTTGACCCCGGGATAGACTTGTTCGACGCCAATTCGGCCAAAGGTTGGCACACCGGATTGCCAGTGGGCGGGATTGTTGCCCAATAAATAATTGATTTTTCCAGATAACTCCGAAATGCCAGAGATCGCGGCGGAAGGATTAGCTCCGACAAGCTGCATGTTGTATGACGCAGTTGCCCCGCTGGATTTGTGAAGGATGAAGCGGGTTTGGGTTGGGGTGATCGCAATCTCCGAGTCGGCACCGTGCGCGGTGAATCGAGCGCTGGTTTCGGTTTGATCATGGTTTGCTTCAAACCAGAGCGGAAGGTTGGCCAAATTCATCGTCGCCCGGGCGGAGAAACCCAAGGTCGTCAAACCAATCACGATACAGCCGCCCAAAAAACTTTTTGAATAGAGCTTCATATTAAAATTCGCGGTTGTAGCCGACGCCAAATTGGAACTGGCCGTTACCACTGTTGTATATGTCGTGAGTAATGGGGATGCCGTAATCAAGCCGCAAGGGCCCGAGGTGGGGGATGTTCAGCCGCAGGCCCAATCCCCAATTGTCGCTGTAACTCGATTGGAAGGAATAGGGTGAGGTGTCAACTGCACCGATGTCGTAGAAGAGCGCGAACCGTAGTCCCACGCCGCCATCTTTTTCAAATATGGGAAGACTGTATTCCAGCGAGCCGAACCAGTAACTATCGCCGCCAATCGGTTCGTTGGCCATGTTGGGGTAGGCAATGTTGCCGTAATTTGGATCGCGCGGGGCGATGTTGCGGAATTGGTATCCGCGCAACGAATACATGCCACCAAGATAATAGCGATCGTAAAAAGGCACATCCCCGCCGTCCATGGTGTCGGCGAAACCAACCCGTCCACCAACTTCAATGACATGTCCCTTGAGCAGGCCGCGGAAATACCACGCGGAAGTCAGGTCAACTTTGTAAAAAGTCGTGTCGCCAGAACTGATTTCAGCGGAAAGTTCCGAACGCTGTCCGTGATTGGGCAGCTGTGAACTATTGCGGGTATCATAAGCCAGAGAGGCTCCCACGCGTTGATAAAAATGGTCGCCGGTTTGGTCGAGAATGGCTTGGGGGGTGTTGGGTGCGTCGGGCACGGGGCCACCCTGAGTAGCCGGATTGGCGGGAGTGATGGCCTGAATGCCATGCCAGCCACTATTCAAGGAAATGCCGACATCTTCCACCGCATAATGAACACTGCCGATGAGAAAGTCGCTGCCCAAGGCGCGGGTGAGGCTCACCTTGGCCCCGGTGCGATCTTCGTTATAAATGTTGTTGGGGCTTTCAAAATTCAACTGATGCCGGTAAAGATCCACACCGAGTGAAAGTTTCCGATCCAAAAACCACGGCTCGACAAAGGACAGTTCATAGTCTTGTCGCTGGGTGCCAAGCTGAACGCGCAGTCGGATTTTCTGGCCGCCGCCGGTGAAGTATGGCGGGTGGAACAAATCGAAATTATTTTGTGACACTTCGGCATAACCCACCAGCGAGTCCACGGTGCTGAAACCGGCGCCCAGCGTGAAATTTCCGGTGTTTTGTTCCTCGACGTTGACGATGAGATTTTTGCGGCCGGCAATCGGGGGATCCGTCGGCTCTGGGCGTATTTCCACCTTGTCAAAAAACTGCAATCCTTCCAGACGCTGTTTGCTGACTTTGACATGCACCATGTCCAGCAAGTCGCCGGGAGCGATGGCCAGTTCGCGGCGGAGAACCTTGTCCTTGGTTTTGAGGTTGCCATGAATATCAATTTTTTGAACAAATGATTTCTGGCTCTCCTCCACTTGAAATTCCAGATCAATCGTGCCGTTCTCCACGTTGGGCACGCGGATAACGCGCAGCCCCTGGCCTTGGGAGATTTCGACATAACCTTTGCTGCCATAAAAATCCTGGACGGCTTCGGTGTCCTTGTTCAGGCCGTCAGGCGTGAAAATATCGCCGCTATCCATCGGCAAGCCATGCGGGCCGATTTTCCCCCGTGTGTGCTGAAAAATGTGGACAAAGCGCAAACCTTGCGCGATTTCGGAATCGGAAAATATTTTGTTCCCTGTGAATTTGACGGAGCCGAGCTTGTATTGCCGGCCTTCGAAGGCGTAGAACTTGACGTTCATCGAGTTGACGGTGGGATGTTCCAGCTTCGTGTCCTTGATTTCAAAATCCAGATAACCGTGATTGCGGTAAAAGTCGTTCAGGCGGTCGCGGTCACCGTCGAATTCGTCCTGCTGAAAATAGCCGCTACCGGTCAGCCAACTGAAGAACCAGCGCTTACTGGTCTTGATTTCACCACATAAATCTTTTTGCGGAAACGCCGAAGCGCCGAGAAAGGCCACGTTCCTGATTTTTACTTTGGGGCTTTCTTCCACATGAAAAATGACCGTGCCGTGTCCGCTGGTTTCCTCAATGTTCAGGATATATTTAACCTTCGTGTCGGCTAGGCCGTATTTCTCATACATCTTTTTCATCTCCTGAACGTCCAGAAACAGTTTCTGTTCGTCCAGCGGGTCGCCGGTTTTCACGGTGATTTTCTTTTTCAGCTTCGAGTCGGACAATTCCTTGTTGCCTTCAACCTTGATTTCCGTGATGTGCGGACGGACCTGGATGATATAAGTGAGCAATACGCCGCCGTCGTTTGCCTGATCCACCGACACGCGGATGTTGTAAAACTGTCCGGTGCCGTAAAGTGAATGCACGTCGTCCTGAGTGGAGCCGGGCAGGTAGTTTGCCCCCGGTTTGAGCCGGATGTTGGAGCGGATGAAGTCCTCGCTGACCGAGGCCGGCCCGATGAACTTGATGTCCACGCGGCTGACTTTGCTGCCGGCGGCCTGTCCCCAGGCGACCGTTGCACAATCAAACAGTAGAAAAAGCAAAAAGCCGAGGGGGCGGAAGAATGATTTCATGAGTTATTGACCGTCAGGCACGTCTGTGTCGCTGAATTTTGGTGCACTTTCAAATCTTGTGTATGGTTTTAAGAACGTCAGGTGAACATCACCCGTCGGACCGTTGCGTTGCTTGGCGATCACCAGACTCACCGGCAATCCGTCGCCTTCTTCCGCCACTGCGCCGTCTTCATCGTCACCCGCATTGGGTTTGTAAAGCAGTCCTACCAAATCGGCGTCCTGCTCGATGGAACCCGACTCGCGCAAATCGCTCATCCGCGGCTTCCGGTTTTTGTCTTTCTCAATTTCGCGGTTCAACTGTGCCAGCACGATGATCGGCACATTGAGCTCTTTGGCCAGCGCCTTGATGCCGCTGGAAATATCGGCAATTTCCTGCTGCCGATTGTCCTGCGCTCGCCGCGCAGTAGAGTTTAATAATTGCAAATAGTCAATCACGAACAGCTTGATGCCATGCTGTTGCGCCATGCGCCGCGCCCGCGCGCGCAACTGCAAAATGGAAAGCCCCGCAGAATCGTCAATGAACAGTTTCGAGCCCGACAACCGGCCTGCCGCGTGGTGCAATTTGGGGAAATCCGCCTCGCTCATAAACCCGTCACGGATATGCCGCATATTCACGCGCGCCAGTGAGCACATCATGCGCAGCATCAATGATTCCGCACTCATTTCCAAACTGAATACCCCCACCGGCAATTTCAGTTCCACCGTCGCATGCTCCGCGATGTTCATGGCCAGCGACGTTTTGCCCATCGAAGGCCGCGCCGCGATGACGATCATTTCGCCGCCGTGCAAACCGTCCGTCATCTTGTCTAAATCCGGAAACCCGGTCGCCAGACCGCTCAATTCTCCCTTGCGCTCCCAAAAGTGTTCAATGGTGCTGATGGCGTGATTGACCAAATCTCGGATTGGCTTGATGCCGGTTTGCTCCCGCGATTCGTTGACGCGAAGCACTTCCTTCTCCACCTCGTCCAGCAATTCTTCCACGTTGCCTTCGTAATCAAAAACTTTCCCCACCACGCCGGAGCAGGTGGTGATGAGTTTTCGCAACAGATATTTTTCGCGGACGATTTCGAGATAATAGGAAAGATTTGCCGAGCTTGGCACTGCGTCCTGTAACTGGCTGAGGTAGGCAATGCCGCCGACCTGATCCAGAAGCTGCCGGTCCTTGAGATGCTGCTGCACCGTGATGAGGTCGATTGCCTCGCGTGAATTGAACATCGCCGACAACGTCTCGTAAATCGTCTGGTGGCGCAGATCGTAGAACGCCATCTTGCCGTCGTCCTTGAGCTTCTCAATGCACTCGCCGATGCACTGGTTTGGATCCAGCAGCGCGCAGCCGAGCACACCCATTTCCGCTTCCGTGGAATGTGGTGGCAACCGATCCAGCGTGGGCGCGGCAGAAGAAGAGCGCCGGTCGCCTTTTGGGCGGCGGCTTTTCTTGAAATCAGCGCTCGAGTCGGCGGCACCACCGGACAGCGGGTCGGAAACAGAATCAATCATGTCGTAATGAAAGTATGAAAGGGCGGTCGGCGCAAAACCGACTTGTTGGAATTTAATGACAGGTTCTTCACAATTCAAAAAGGAAAAGCAGAAACGTCAGCCGAAGGTGGTTTAAAGATTGTCGGATTGTCGTCGGGTGCCGCACGGATTTATTCAGTTGCAAAGTCCAAACGCTTGAATATCTTCAATAAGAAAAATCAGTGTATCAATTGTTTTTTTATTTTTATTCTTATGAAGCAAAGATCCCGGTCTGGAAATTGTAAGTTCGTCCTAGGTTTTACCTTGATAGAATTGCTGGTGGTCATCGCCATCATCGCCATTCTGGCCGCCTTGCTCCTGCCGGCTTTGGCGTCTGCCAAGATGAAGGCGAATAAAATCGCTTGCGCCAGCAATATGAAGCAGATGGGCCTCGCTTTGCATATTTATTGCGGGGATTTTGATGATCGATTGCCGCCCCTTGGCGCTATTCTTCCTGGCGACACGGGCCTTTATCTGGGTAATTATATTTACCCCGCTTACAAACTGAACGATGTGTCGACAAACTATCTGCAATATTTTCTGGGGATATCCATGAAATTGCCGGCACTCACCGCCGCAACCCAGACCAATACCGTTGCATTTTTGGAATGTCCGGCTATACGCATCGCCACAGCTAATTACAATCCGCTCAGCACTGCGAACTATTATGGAAATTCCGGCAAAGGTAGCGGTGGGGATATCACACCAAATAATTCAAGATATCCTTTTGGCTGTCCGTCCGGTTCGGGTTTTGTTCAAGCCGATCCGATGAAGTTAAGTCAGATTAGAAAACCATCCTATGCCTATATTGCTTATGATGAAATTAACTACAAATCCACTTCTCCCAACCCCAACCTTCATGGCAAGACTTCTCGCGGTGAGGTAATCAATGTTTTAAAGTTTGATGGGCATGTAACAACGGCCTATGTGACCAATCGTCCGCCCTCAGTCAACAAGTCTGGACAAACTGTTTATTATGGCCAGACATATTTAGATGACCCCTAAAAATCAAGATTCAATATGAGCAGCTGGTGGGTATCGTCGCATCAGTTGTTGCTTTAGTGTTTTTTGGTTGTATTAAAAAGGTGTTTGTTACCAGCACCGGCTTCAAAGTCATCGTGTCGCTTCACCTCGATTGCCTTGTCGAAATTTATCTCATTGTAAAGCCTTTAAAAGCAATGTAGAATCGATAAAAATCTAATTCGTGAGTCGCTGATTGACCTATTGAGTCTTATGAAAAAAAATTCCCATTCTAAATTTGCCAAGGGTGCCTTCGGTTTTACGTTGATTGAATTGCTGGTGGTCATCGCCATCATCGCCATTCTGGCCGCCATGCTTCTGCCGGCTTTGGCGGCGGCCAAGGAAAGGGCTTATAAAATTTCGTGTGTCAATAATTTGAAACAAATCGGCACTGCACTGCATTTGTATGCTGGGGACTACAATGACTATCTGCCTGGCCCGACTACCTATGTGTATCTCTCAGGGTCCGGATCTTATGCTGTTATGGCCGACGTTCAATGTGCCAATAAAGTTGGCGATCCAACTCGATTTCCTCCCTATTTATATAAATACACTGGAATAGCCGATAGTGTCATACCGGTCGGAACTTATATAACCAATAAAGTTTTTATGTGCATGGGTAGCGCCCAGAAATATAACCCTTTCAATGAACAATCTAGCCCCATATATCAAATGGAGACATCAACGGGAAACGCTACATATCCAGTTTTTTCTGCCGATTACTCTAGGCGTCCGTTTGGCTGCCCTACGAACAATCATGGTTTACCCTTTGCGCTTCCCATGAAACTTGGGCAGATTAACAAGGCAGCCTCTGCCAGAGCCCTATATGATAACTATGACAACGGAGCAATACCCCATGGCAAGACAACCGGTAGTCGTTGTGTGCTAAATGAACTTAAAATGGACGGGCATGTTAAAACCTCGTATACAATTCAATCAAGTGGAACTAATTTTTCAGCAGTTATAGGCCAATACGATCCCTGATTTTTTGCCTCCGCGTCATTATGACCGTCAATGCTTATCAAGCGGCTTGTTTTTATTTAATTTTGGATTAAAGCTTAACTCCGAGTGGACTTTGCGGAGTGGCAATTATTGCCAGTCTTCCATGGCAGTCATTTCTCGGTTTAATCATCTTTGCTGAAATTTATGATGGGCCGGTTTCTTCGCGTGATGTTCTCAAGAGCATTGTTTGTAGGCTAACACATTTGACTCTCCGGTTTTCAGGGCTAAACTCACGCAGC
>Ga0007848_1000513_pt1 | contig 12352 bp, 14 predicted proteins | sample CryBogCBH18Jul08_FD_71209 | JGI IMG/M metagenome (GOLD analysis project Ga0007848, IMG submission 71209) | Freshwater microbial communities from Crystal Bog, Wisconsin, USA - CBH18Jul08 | ecosystem: Environmental > Aquatic > Freshwater > Lake | place: Crystal Bog, Wisconsin, USA | collected...
TGACTTCCTAATTCTCTAGTTCTCCGTCATGAGGATCCAGTCTATTATCAGACGACCTCTGCGAGACTGTGGATATTGAGAACAGCGTTCTTCTCCCATTCGAGCGGCTTGGCCCATGAAATGGGCGCTGGACATCCAGAACAGCCGGCAAGATTGCGCGCGATCGAACGCGCCTTAGAGGCGGAATGTTTCAACGCCTTGATCCGCATCGAGTCCCCGTCCGCTCCCGCCCACGCTCTCTTGCGCGTCCATCCGGAAAGCTATCTTGATGCGCTGGGACAAGCTGCTCCGCATCAAGGCTACGCCGCCCTAGACAGCGATACGCAAATGAACCCACACACGCTGACGGCCATCTGGCATGCGGCTGGTGGGAGCGTCGCAGCTGTCGATCATGTGATGAGCGGCATGGCGGATAACGCCTTTATCGCCGCCCGCCCACCCGGTCACCACGCCGGGCGGCAATCTCCCATGGGTTTTTGCTTTGTGAATAACGCCGCGATTGCCGCGCGTCATGCCCAGACAGCGCATGGGGCCGAGCGTGTCGCTATCATCGATTTTGACGTTCATCATGGCAATGGCACACAGGAAATTTTCTGGTCTGACGCCTCGGTCTTATTCTGCTCGATACATCAAGCGCCTTTCTATCCAGGCACCGGCGGACGCAACGAAACTGGCGTCCATGACACCATCGTCAATGCGCCATTATTGGCTGGCGCCTCTGGCCATGTCTTTCATGAAGCGCTGAAAGAGAGAATTTTGCCGCGCCTAAAGGCCTTTGCTCCAGATCTGATCGTCATTTCTGCGGGCTTTGACGCGCATATCGACGATCCGCTCGGCGGCCTTAACCTCGAGGCGCAAGATTTCGGCGAAGCAACAAAACGCTTAATGGATGTAGCTGACAAAGCGTGCCAGGGTCGTCTGATCTCTATGCTCGAGGGAGGCTATCACCTAGATGCCCTCGGCAGCTGCGTGCGCGAACATGTCTATGCCCTGACAGGCCTGTCAGGGATGCGCATGATTTGAAGAAATCAAAAAGATGACGCCATACAGCCCAATAGGCATGGCGGCGCTTAAAACGGGCGCGAGGAACGCTTAGCCCTGGCGCGCTTTAAAACGCTTTTGAACCTTATTGATGACGTAAACACGGCCCTTGCGACGCACCAGCTGGTTGTCGCGGTGGCGTGCACGCAATGATTTCAAAGAGTTACGAACTTTCATCGGTCATTCCCCGGCAAGATCACAATAGCCGGGGCGACGCCCAGCACTCGATTGACTGTGGCTATGCCAAATTTCTGAGCTCTGATCAAGTCAAGGCGAATTAAAATCAAGCGGCCGCGCCCGTGCAGATCGCTTAGGCAAAGCCCGAAGCGATCTGTTGATACGTCTCCCACCCCTGTGCGCGTAACCGGCAGGCTGGACATGCGCCACAGCCATACCCCCAATCAAAGAAACGCCCCCGCTCGCCTAAATAGCATGTGTGCGTCTGCGTTCGGATGAGCTCAATCAATGCCTCGCCGCCCAGCGCCTCAGCAAGACGCCAGGTGGCTGCCTTGTCGATCCACATCAAGGGCGTGTGAATGGTGAAGTTTTGCCCCATGCCAAGATTTAGAGCCTTACCCATCGCCTGAATGGTTTCATCTCGACAATCGGGATAGCCCGAATAATCCGTCTCACACATACCGCCAATCAAATGCCCGATGCCGCGCCGATAGGCGAGCGCCGCCGCAAAAGTTAAAAACAGCAAATTACGGCCAGGAACAAATGTATTGGGCAATCCATCCTGGGAAAGAACAATCTCAGCATCTCGGGTAAGCGCCGTATCAGAAACAGCGCCAAGCGCATCAAGACACAGCGTATGATCAAGACCCAAACGCGCATCCCAGCTCGCCGATATTTTCGTCAAGCCGTCACGCAAATCGGCACGGCGCTCGAGTTCAACACGGTGGCGCTGGCCATAATCAAACCCTAAGGTTTCAACGCGCTCAAAACGCTCCAACGCCCAGGCTAAGCAGGTAGTCGAATCCTGGCCGCCGGAAAAAAGCACAAGCGCTGCGCTCTGCGTCTGTTGAGAATGCGGCAGTGTCATAACGTGATTTTCTTCCTCTTCCGGCAAAGACGAGCGTTGTGCGCTGCTGCGACTGCGCGCCGTTTCGCACGAAGCGCATTTTATACTGAGAAGACTTTGAAAAATAGCGTCTGCCCATTATGCCTTTTATGAACACAAACTGACGCAAGCCGTGCACATGCAAGTAAGACAAAGAGGAAAAACTCGATGACGACTGTCACCGTTGGGCACGGCTTAAGGAACATAGGCCTGAGCAATCGCAGCCCCTTGACGGTGATTGCGGGTCCTTGCGCGCTTGAAAGTCGCGACATGGCGCTTGAAGTTGCAACTGAGCTGGCGAACATCCAAGATCAGCTCTGCCTCAACGTCATATTCAAAGCCTCATTCGATAAAGCTAATCGCACCAGCGGCGCAGCGCCAAGAGGCGTAGGTCTCGACGCGGCGCTGTCAATCTTTCATGAGATCAAAACACGCACGAGTCTGCTTATCACAACAGATGTGCATGAGACCGCGCAATGCGCGCGCGTTGCTACGCATGTTGACCTGTTGCAAATCCCGGCCCTCCTCAGTCGTCAAACGGATCTCATTATCGCAGCCGCGCAAACGGGCCTGCCTGTAAATATCAAGAAAGGGCCCTTCATGGCGCCTCAAGATATGCAACATGCAATAGAAAAGGCCCGTCATCATAGCGCGCGGGGCGTTATCGTGACAGAACGCGGCGCATGTTTTGGCTATAACAACCTCGTCGCCGACATGCGATCGCTTGAGGTTTTAAAAGAAACAAATGCGCCAGTCATTTTTGATCCCTGTCATGCTGCGCAATATCCCAGTGGCCAAGGACAGGCGTCAAGCGGCGATCGACGTTTCATCGCACCGCTTGCGCGCGCCGCCGTTGCAATAGGCATCGCAGGAATTTTCATAGAAACACATCCTGATCCCGACAAAGCAATCTCAGACGGCGCCACGCAAATTCCTCTCAAAACCCTCGCGCAGCTCGTCAAAGAGCTCTCAGCCTTTGACAAAATCGCCAAGAAGCTTGAAAGCCATGATTAGGGGCAATGAGGCGCCCTAAAGCGTGTGCTGTGTGATTCTTTTATTGCTTGGCTGACAATCAGACATTTCCCGCTAATTAAGGACAAAACGGAGCCTTAGAATGAACGCCAGCCTAGACATTGGTTGGGAAATTCTCGAGATCATCTGGATCAATATTTTGCTCTCGGGCGATAACGCCATTTTAATTGCGCTGGCGTGTCGACAACTTCCACCCTTGCAACGTCGTTGGGGCGTTTTTCTCGGCGCGCTTGGCGGCGTTTTCTTACGCGTTCTTTTTACGCTTATTTTCGTGGAGTTGATGGAGATCCCGCTTTTGAAAGCGCTTGGATCCATCCTGTTGCTCATCGTTGCGGTTAAACTGCTTATCGATGAAACAGAACCATCAGACGTAACAGCCAAACCTAATCTTTGGGGCGCTGTCATCTCGATCATAACGGCTGACGCGGTGATGTCGCTTGATAATGTCATCGCCATTGCCGCGGCCGCGCGCGGTTCGGCGCATTTGATTATTTTTGGCCTCGCCCTTTCTGTGCCGATTGTGATGTTTGGCGCTGGATTTTTGCTGAAGGCTCTTGAACGCTTGCCGCTTTTAGTTTGGGCTGGCGCCGGGCTCCTCGGCTGGGTCAGCGGAGAAATGATGGCAAGCGATCCAGTTGTTCGCGCCTATACGCAGGACCACATCGACCACGCAACCTTTGAGCAAGCGCTTTGCCTGATTGGCGCAGGCAGCGTACTCGCAATCGCCTTCGTTATAAAATCGCGACGCCTCACCCGTAGCCGTCGCGCGTCATAACGGCTATTTGCCCAGTAATTGCCCGAGCAGTTTTTCCAATTCGCTCGACGCAGCGCCAGGACGCGGTGCGTTTTGCGCAACGCCTATTTGCAGCGTTTGCTTGATTTTTTCGATGGCTTGCCGCGCTGCGGCGTCATCAAAGCCCCCAGGAAGATGAGGAGACTGTCGATCTGACGGGAGCTCTAAGGGATCGCCGCCGGCAGACCCAGAACGCGAGAGGCTATCCCCCCGGTTGGCGGGCGCATTCCTTCCGCCGCCAAGGATTGAGCCCAGAACACCGCCAAGGAGATCGCCCAAACCGCCTTCACGCGGTTGTGGGCCAGGTCTCGAGGCTGGCTTGCCGCCGCCCAGCACCTGCCCGAGGATTTCCTCCAGTCCGCCGCCAGCCTTACCCCCGCTAAGGACGCCAGAATTGATGATCTGACTAAGAATGCCGCCAAGGCCTTGCTGGTTCAATGTCTTAGAGAGGCCGCTGAATAAAATAGAAGCGAGAATCGGTAGCAATTGGCGCAGAATGGCGGTTGAAACGCCGCTTTGACGCGAGGCTGCCTGAAGAATTTGATCTGTGGCGTCATCGGCTCCAAAGAGACTAAAAACAGCCGTTTGACCACGAGAAACGGCGTCATCGGCGCAGGCCGCCTCCACATGATCATGTGCGCAACAGCTGCTTGCCGCGCAAACGCATTCAACTAATTTCACAGCGCCTTGGGGATCTTCCGCCGCACGATCCAGTCCTAGCGCAAGCGCCGGCTTAAGAGCCTGAATAGCTGCAACAATCTCAGTCTCGCTAAGATCAAATTGCTGGGCGAGATTGGCAGCAAGCTGGCCGCCCTGCGCGGATGAAAGGAGCATATCAAGATCCGCCATTGAGGCCTCCGTCCCTTAAAATAGCCGGGATTTCTCCCGCATGTCTTTTGATCAGCCGTCGTCAAGATCCTAACTCAATTTTGAAAAGAGCGCGAACCCAGCCTAGTGTGCGCAGACATGTTTCACTGCGGCTTGACAGACTTCCGCCTGCACGACATCAGTTCCTTGAAAGATCGCAGCTGCAGACTGGCTCCATCTGGAGTGGACGTCGCCGCTTCTCGCCGAAAGCGTCAAGATGAACGTTCAACCTCGCCCCATCCTTCCCCCACTCAAAATTTTGCTATGTTCGCCGCGCGGTTTCTGCGCTGGCGTCGTGCGCGCTATCGACGCTGTTGAACGCGCCTTGGCGAAATATGGCCCGCCCGTTTATGTGCGCCATGAGATCGTCCACAACCGCTATGTTGTGGAGTCGCTCAAAGCCAAAGGCGCCGTATTTGTTGAAGAGCTTGAAGAGATCCCCGAAACATCTGCGCCAGTCATTTTTTCAGCCCATGGCGTTGCAAAGTCAGTATCGGCGCAAGCAGGCGCGCGCAATCTGCTCGCCATAGACGCCACATGTCCGCTCGTCACAAAAGTTCATCGTGAGGCGGAAATTCACTGGCGACGCGGCAGGCGCATCTTGCTCGTTGGACACTCAGGACATCCTGAAGTTGTCGGGACGATGGGACAATTGCCTGAAGGCGCCGTAATTTTGGTCGAGTCGCTTGAGGATATCGCTAAGCTTAAATTCGAAGATGAGAGCAATCTTGCTTATGTGACCCAAACAACGCTTTCTCTCGACGACTCGCGTGAGATCGTCAACGCCTTGACTCGCCGCTTTCCGCAAATCGTTGGGCCGCACAAAGAAGATATTTGCTATGCGACAACCAATCGTCAGGCGGCGGTAAAGGAAGTGGCGCCGCATGTCGACGCCGTCATTGTTGTTGGATCGCCAAACTCATCGAACTCTCAGCGTTTACGCGAAGTGGCCGAGCGCGCCGGCGCGCCGGCGCAATTGGTTCAGGGACGAGGTGAAATTGACTGGTCTATTTTTGGTTCAATTTCGTCGCTTGGCATTACCGCAGGAGCCTCCGCGCCAGAAGTTCTTGTTGAGGAAATAATGGATGCTTTCGCTGAACGTTATCAAATTTCGGTGGAAATGATTTCCACCGCCGACGAAAACGTTTCTTTTCCTCTGCCAAAAGAGCTGCGCGCGCTAGCCTAGGCGCGCTGCGCGCACGGATACAGCCATGGCGGTCTATACTGAAATCGATGATGCTGAACTCTTCGATTTCCTTGCAACCTATGACATCGGCAAACCACTTTCATGCAAAGGCATTGCTGAAGGCGTTGAGAATTCGAATTTTTTTTTGCTGACAGAAAAAGGCGTTTTTATTCTCACGCTTTATGAAAAGCGCGTGCGCGAGGCTGATCTGCCATTTTTTTTGGGCTTGATGGAACATCTTTCCGCCCAAGGACTGACATGCCCGCAACCAATAAAAAACCGTCACGACGCAGCTTTAGGGCGACTGGCTGACAAACCTGCTGCAATCGTTACATTTCTTGACGGGCACGCGCTCCACCATCCTGACCCTGACGCCTGCAGCGCTTTGGGCGGCGCGCTCGCGCAGCTTCATTTGGCGGGCAAAAGCTTTAAGATGACGCGCGATAATGCGCTGTCTGTTCATGCGTGGCGTCCGCTCTTTACGCCTTTTGCAGATCGCGCTGGGCAAATTGCGCAGGATTTACGCGCGCTTGTCGAACAAGAACTTGATTTACTGGAGCGTAACTGGCCAAGAGATCTGCCCTCAGGCGTTATTCACGCCGATCTTTTTCCTGATAATGTTTTTTTTCTTGACCATAAAATATCTGGCCTGATTGATTTCTATTTCGCCTGCACTGACGCCCTCGCATATGATCTCGCCATCTGCGTCAATGCTTGGTGCTTTGACGCCAATCATCAATTTCGCCAAGAAAACTGCGCTGCGATGATCACGGCTTATCAAAAGACGCGACGTCTCGGGAAAGAGGAAATCGCTGCCTTTCCTTGGCTGGCGCGGGGGGCGGCCATGCGTTTTCTTCTGACGCGTTTTGTCGATTGGCTGAATGTGCCCAAGGGCGCCCTGGTGCAACCCAAGGACCCAAAAGAATATCTCGCAAAACTCAACTTTCATCGCACAGTGCGTGATCCAAAAACCTACAGCCTCTCGCCGTGACAAAGAAAGTAACGATTTGGACAGATGGCGCTTGTTCGGGAAATCCAGGTCCTGGCGGCTGGGGCGCGATTTTACGTTTTGGCGATCGTGAAAAAGAATTGAGCGGCGGCGAAGCGCTCACCACCAATAATCGCATGGAGTTAATGGCGGCTATTATGGCGTTAGAGGCCTTAACGCGCCCTTGCGATATCGATCTTTATACAGACTCTCAATATGTGCGCGGCGGCGTCACAAGCTGGATCAAAAATTGGAAAGCGCGCGGGTGGCGCACGGCCGATCGCAAACCCGTTAAAAATATTGAATTATGGCAGCGCCTCGAGACAGCGGAAGCGCGCCACGCTGTTGAGTGGCACTGGGTAAAGGGCCATTCCGGCCATGAAATGAACGACCGCGCAGACGCCCTAGCACGCGCTGGACTGAGCGCTTTTCTCCGCCAGCGCGCTCAAGAGAATTCCTTGACGTCATCTGAAGAAAATTAGCGAAAAAATATCAACCGCACACAAGCCTTATCGCACAAGAGGCCTCATGGCGCTGGGCTTGTTACGTCCTGACGCAACATGAAAAAGAAGCGTATTATGAGCACTCCACGTTCACGATGCGCCCAAGACGGGCAAAGCTTATGCTGTCGGCATAGTTTAGTGTAGAAAAGATCCAACCAGGGCAGCGCTGTCGCCCGCACCATCTTAACCACAAGCCGCGTGATGCAATGAAACATTTTTCTGCCCTGGCGACATTGTGCTTAGTGACCTTAGTATTGCAAGCACAGCTTCACGCTCAAGACATGTTGCGCGGCATTGATCTCGCACAGCCTGCATATTCCCAAGCAGAACTCTCGCGCGCCGATATAGAGAAAGCGATCGCAGACCGTGCGCCAGGCGGCGCGCTTGATTTTAGCAACAAGAGCCTTAACGGGCTTGATCTTTCTGGCTTAGATTTTTCACATGCAAATTTTCACGCAGCGCGTCTGAATAAAACAAATCTCTCACATACTAATCTCGACGGCGCCAATCTTGATCAAGCATGGCTCATTGAGGCGATATTAACAGGCGCATCGCTCAAAGGGGCGCATCTTTTTGCAGCGCAAATGCAAGACGTTCAGGCCGATCAAGCAAATTTCTCTCATGCGCGACTGACAGCAGACCTCACACGCGCCTTGTTGCGCCAAGCGGTGTTTGATGACGCTGACCTCTCTGCAGATATGAAAAATCAATCCATGGGACTAATGCGCGCTGTCCTACGCTCTGCAAAGCTCGATGGCGCGAATTTTAAAAATACAAATCTGACAAGTGCGGATTTGCGGTTTATTCATGCCAAAAACGCAAATTTTGACGAAGCCAACCTCACCAACGCCGACGCCGCCGGCGCAGACTTTAGAGGCGCAAGCTGGCGACAAACGCGCGTAAAAGATCTTGACCTCGACTCAGCGCAAATAGACGCCATCAATACAACCATCTTCCAAGATGCGCATAATCTCGATCGTGCGCTACGCAGATGAGCTATGAATCGCTTCGCATCGGTATTGATTTAGGTGGGACAAAGATCGAGGCGATTGCGCTTGAGGCTAATGGCGAGGTCTGTGCGCGCCGTAGAATCTTAACGCCAAACGACGATTACAGCGCTATTTTGCGCGCGATCAGCGCGCTGGTGCATGATATTGAATGCGAGACCAATCGTCGCGCGACCGTGGGTCTGTGTGGACCAGGCTCGCAGTCTAAGTCTGACGGATTGATCCATGGATCAAATCTCCTGAACCTCAATGGCAAACCCCTTAGCGCAGATCTCGCTGCAAGCCTGCAAAGACCAATACGAATAGAAAACGACGCCAATTGTTTCGCCTTATCCGAAGCTTGCGACGGCGCAGCTTATGGCGCTGCGCATGTCTTCGGCGTGATTCTTGGCACGGGCGTCGGCGGCGGCGTCATCAATAAAGGCGAGATCATGTCTGGTCGTCATCATATCGCGGGCGAGTGGGGCCACACGCCGCTTCCATGGATGACGCCAGAGGAATATCCAGGTCGCCAATGTTTTTGCGGTCACTCAGGATGTATTGAAACCTTCTTAAGCGGGCCAGCCTTTGCTTGGGATTTTGAGACGCGCGCCGGTTCACGCGCCGCGCCACAAGAAATAGTCTTATTGGCAAGAAACGGCGATGAGCGGGCTGTTATGACGCTTAAGGCCTATCAAAGTCGACTGGCGCGCGCGCTCGCCATGCTCATTAATATTCTCGATCCAGATGTCATTGTGCTAGGCGGCGGCATGTCGAATATTGAAGAAATCTACATGGGACTGAATGAAAAAGTTGCGGCGCATATTTTTACTAAAAGACTTGAAACAGCGATCCGACGCAATCATCATGGCGATGCAAGCGGCGTGCGCGGCGCCGCCTGGCTGTGGCCGCGCCAATTCTAATATGAAACGCATTTCCACCATCCAAAGGAAAAGGTTATTTGGGCCGCAAACCGCTGACGCGCGCTATCGGCAAAATGTCCAACTTGCTATAAAATCTTAGGTTGAGAGAGTTAGGATTCATGGGCGCTTCGGGCGATACGTCAAACACCGTCAAAAAACTCGCCTTTATTTCATCCGGCACGCCGGAAGCTGAAGACGCGCGCAAAAGGCTTGCAGAAAAATATGGCGACGCCGCACCAGAAGACGCCGATTGTATTGTCGCCCTTGGCGGCGATGGGCTCATGTTGCGCACGCTTCATCGTTATATGGATTCGGGCAAACCTATTTACGGGATGAACCGGGGTTCTGTTGGTTTTTTGATGAACCAATATCGTGAAACAGGATTGCGTAAGCGCATAAACGACGCAAACGCCGCCGTGATTCATCCCTTGTTGATCAAAGCTGTCAACGTCCACAATGATGAATTCTCCGCCCATGCAATCAATGAAGTCTCTTTACTGCGCCAAACCTCGCAGATCGCCAAAGTGCGCATTCTCATTAATGGACAAGAGCGCCTTCCAGAACTCGTAACAGACGGGGTCTTGGTTGCAACGCCTGCAGGTTCTACGGCCTATAATTTCTCCGCAAATGGTCCAATTTTACCGCTCGACGCGCCATTGCTGGCGCTAACGCCAATTTCCGCCTTCCGCCCCAGGCGTTGGCGTGGCGCACTTCTGCCTGACGCCGCCAAAGTGCGCATTGAAGTATTGGAGGCAGGCAAACGCCCCGTTTCCGTTGTTGCGGATCATGACGAATTTCGAGATCTTGCTTGTGTCGATATTGAAATGGATCACGCCGCCAATCTCATTCTCCTGCATGACTCTGGTCATTCCCTTGAAGAGCGCATCCTGCGTGAGCAGTTCCTTTATTAACGGCCTGATCATCATGCGCCAGATGGATCATTTTATTGTTAGGACGCGCATCATTGTATCGCCTCCCGCCATGGCATCATTGATCAGACAAGGCAGATCATTACGCCAAAACTGCCTTTTTGACTTACGCGCCATGGCGCGCGTTCTTTGATGAGCGGTTGATGACAACGAGTGCACCACAGCTACGCGCCTGGCTCATCGCAACAGAGGATCCTGTGCATGATTTAAGCAGGCTATGCGCGTGCGATGCTGACGCGATCATCGTCGCAGAAACACAATGGCCTTTTGAGGCAGAACCCACTGAACTGCTCGCGCGCGAAACTGCGTTCTGGCGCTCTTTACGCAAGCAAGCCAAGCACACCAAAATATTCCCAATAATTTCAAATCTTGATCTTCTGCAGGAAGATCATCTCACCCTCTTAATACAATCTGGCGTTGATGGCGTTTTTCTTGAGACATGCGATGGCCGCAACGACCTGCAGCACCTCAGCATCAAACTCTCCGTCAGCGAGGCCACGCTTGGTCTTGCAAATGGCGTCACGCCGATCATTGCGCAAGCGGCCGCCACGCCACAATCCGTTTTCTTCCTCAACAGCTACGCTCAAGCCACGCCGCGTCTGCAGGGCATGGTCTTTGACGAAGCACGACTTGCTCTCGCGTTAGATGCAACGCGTTGCGCGAGGACGCCAACGCCGATTGCAAGCATTCGAGATCAGGTGGTGTTGGCAGCGGCGGCAGCGGGTGTGCCGGCCTATCTCCGCCCCGCCACAAAGGCCTATGATCAAGCCTGGCGCGATGGCTTTACCGGCATAATTGGCGCGACATACGAAGAAATTAACGTCATTAAGGCAAGTTTCGCCTCTCTTGATCGACAAAAGGCCACGATCGACGCCCTATGATGCGCGCCATGAAACTTTTAACCTTGCTGATACCTGGAGCGCTGCTGGCGCTCATCCTCTTTGCGCCGGGCCTATCGCAGGCGGCCCCACAGCCGGGACGTCATGGACAAGGCGGATCTACGTCCAATAATGAGGAAGCTGGATGGGCGATACGTCTTAGCGCAACGCTTGGACCAAATGACGCCCAGCATATCCGCTCTGGCCTGATCTGGCGGGTCTATGAAGAATTCACCCAGCCAGACGGCTCTCATAAACTCGTCGTCCAATCAGAGGAAGCAACGCCAACCCTTCATTTACAAGATGGCGCTTATGTCGTGCATGCCGCCTATGGCCTTGTTGGCGCAACGCGCCGGCTCGTCGTCGAGGGTCATCATCACTCTGAACGCCTAACATTGAATGCCGGCGGCCTAAAATTAATTGATGTGCTTGGAGAGACCAAAATACCCTCGCAACGACTTGCCATCTCAATCTATGTTCCAGACAAGGGCAACGCCGAAGCAAAATTAATATTAGCAAACGCCAAAGCATATGAAATCATTTGCTTGCCTGAGGGCTCCTATCACATTGTGTCGACACTGCTTGATACGTCTCAAGGCGCACAAGGAAATAACAACGCCACAAACTCTGTTGTTACTGCGGATCTTAAAGTACCGCTGGGAAAAGTTATTGAAGCAACGCTGCGGCATCGCGCCGCCGCCATCACCCTCAAGCTTGTGAAAGCGCCAGGCGGGGAAGCGCTCGCAAATACAAGTTTCTCAATCCTGACGCCCGGCGGCGACGTTATCCGAGAATTAATCGGCGCCTTTCCTTCTCTCGTGCTAGCGGAAGGCGAATATGTCGCAATTGCTCGACATGAGGGCAAAACATATCAAAACACCTTTAAAGTTCATTCAACCAAAGACGCAGATGTTGAAATTGAAATCAAAGAACAAGATCCCACACAAGAACAGCCGCAATAACGTCAAAAGTCCGAGAGCACGCGCGGCTGTAAAATCCTCACTCAAATCTACCTGCGGCGTGACCTAGCATTGTATAAACCTTGCCAGTGTCCGCCGTGAGCAATGTCAGCGTGCGACTACCGTCGCGATCATTACGGGTTGTTTCAACAACCAGATCTTCAAAATTACGAATATATTGATCAACTGTCGCACGAAAATCTG
>Ga0007848_1000515_pt1 | contig 12313 bp, 8 predicted proteins | sample CryBogCBH18Jul08_FD_71209 | JGI IMG/M metagenome (GOLD analysis project Ga0007848, IMG submission 71209) | Freshwater microbial communities from Crystal Bog, Wisconsin, USA - CBH18Jul08 | ecosystem: Environmental > Aquatic > Freshwater > Lake | place: Crystal Bog, Wisconsin, USA | collected...
GCACAGAACATTGAGACGGCACAACAATACATATCCCCTCAGATCACTTCTTACTTTAGGTAGGGAGAAAAATGGGATACGCCAGCCGCTCAGGTCGCGCACAGACATCCTCAAGAAACCCACGCGCCTTCGGCATATGCGACCGTTGTGGGTTCCTCTATAACCACGACAAGCTTTCTTGGCAGTATGACTGGCGTGGTGCAAGCTTAATGAACACGCGCGTCCTTGTTTGCAATAGCTGCTTGGACGTCCCCCAGCAACAGCTTCGCGCGATTGTTGTTCCGGCAGATCCTGTGCCGATTATGAATCCTCGCACGCAGGATTATTACGCGGCTGAAACTGACATACGGCAGACATCTGGTCAGAATACTGTCGATCCTACCACGGGCATACCGGTTCCGGGTGGTAATACAAGAATAACACAGAATAATGATACCCGTGTCACACAGCAAACAGGTGAGCCGCCGGGTGGACTAAATGAGTTCCCCGGAACGCTATTGAACACACCCGGCAACGGGGACCCCGGCCTTCCATATGGAAATACATCTATCCCATATACTGGGCCCCTTACGGGAGTTAACTATGTATTTTGGGACAATAGTAATGTATATCCAATGTATTGGACAAATAACCAGTCCTACCAACTTCTTTGGACAAGTCCTACAATTTCACCTTCTTGGGGCAATAATACGGGGACAAGTGTTGGTTGGGTGAACAATAATTTGTTGGTAACAGTTTGGTCTAGGTCTTAGTCTTAGAGAGGATTTGTAATGTCCGTTCCATATGCTTTTGGCACTCAAGCTGGACCTATTCCACTTTCTGAGCTTGATGCCAATTTTACTTATTTAGACAATGAGACAACTTCAATTATTAATAACCTTCCTATTAAAGTTATTAATACGATTGCTTATCTTCGTGCATTTCCAGTAAATTCTAATTTAAATATTTTAGTTAATGGATATTACACGGACGGTGATGGTGGGGGCGGTTATTTTTATCCAGTCACTACTGGTGGACCGTATACAGATAATGGTGGGACAATAATTACAACTGGATTAGGTATAACTGCTTCTAGTGCGTGGTTAAGAATTTTTGATGTTCTTAACGTAAAAATGTTTGGTGCAAAAGGTGATTATAACCCTAATACTTCTACCGGAACAGATGACTCTCCTGCCTTCAATGCTGCTCTTTCTTATTCCAATTCTATTAATGGAGGCAATGTTTTTGTCCCACCAGTTAAGTATGGATACTTACTTAATTCTCAAGTATGGATTAAGAATGGAACAGGACTTGTAGGATCTACGACTCTTCCTGTTCATAATAATTTCGCAGCATCAGTATCACAATATTATGGGGGATATTGTTTAGTCATTAATTGGGGTGCTGGGACACAGGGAATATCGGGGACGACAACCGGTAGCGCTATTAGGATGGGCGTTACAACAACATTGTCTGGGTTTACATTTGTATATCCCGGACAAGTTGATCATATCGTTGATCCTAACTATCCAACAACAAATAATCCTGTTATACCAATTGTGTTCCCTCCTACCATAAGTAATTATGATTACGATGGCCCAAGTGGTATAATAGAAAATTGTTATTTTGTTAATTCTTATATTGCTATTTATTTATGCGCCCCTCGCCTTCCTGTTAGGATAACTTCATGCTGGGGAACAATACTTAAAACTTTTTTGATTTTAAATGGAGATTATGGTGGCGATTTAATTGAAGATCTTAGTTGTTCGGGACTTAATTATTTACTTGGTTCTCCTAATGCTTCTCTTACGAATCCAAATAATTTATACGCTTGGGTGCAAAAAAATGGTATTGGCGTTTTAATGGGTCATAATGATGCTGTGACTTTTTCTGGATGCAGTATCAGTGATTGTTATGCTGCAATACAATTTGGTCAATCCCCAACATCCCCAAGTGACGCGCTTGATTTTCAATATAGTTATGGCGCATGGGTTGGCGGCTTTATTGAGGGATGCACTTTTCCTATTAATGTTCAAAGAAATGCTAATTCTGCTGTTACTATAACTACTGGATCGCCCGGCATTATAAATTGGCCAAATCACGGTCTTCAATATGGAAACGCCGTCCAATTTAGCGCTTCAACATTCCCTACAGGTATATCTCCTTCAACTTATTATTATGTAGTTTCAACAACAACTAATACATTTGAGATAGCAGCGACTTGGGGCGGCGCTCCTATTATAATTTCTACTCCCGGAACCTCTGTGGTTTGCGGTAGTTTAACAGCAGGCGGAATTAATTCTAATGGATTTAGATTTACAAACGTAGGAATCGCAACCGTTGGCCTATTTAGTGCTACCGAGGCTGTTACAGTTGTCATGAACCAACCAACAACTACATATGACCCAAATGCTGAATATAGAGGGAATCTTCTTATAGAAGAGTGCACTTTTTGGGGTGTAGGAAATTGGGACCCTAATACCGGTCCATTGACGGGATTGGTAAAAGCAACTGGGGGTGATGTTTATTTTTATGATTGTGTATTTAAATCGGGTTTTCAAAATTATTATGCAAATTCTGTGTCAGGGACACCAATTATTAATTTTTATAATTGTAATTTTTTAACAAATAACACTTCTTTAGCGCCAAGTGTTACAACTTTCGTAAACGGAGGATCTTCTGCTTCTGGGAGAATAATCCAAGTTGGTTGCACATTTGGGACCACGCCAACATATTCAATAGCTTCTGGTTCGACAACTTATGTTACTGGTTACTCTCCAATTTCGGTTGCTTCTGCGAGCGCCGTTACACTTCCAGATTATGGAGATTATACACAAACATATACAATTACAGGTAATACCAATATTAATGGCATTACTGCATTGCCATCTGGAAGGGTTGTTACTCTTGTATTTACAGCTGCGCTGCAAGTCAGCAATGTTAATAACCTGTATTTAAACTCTGCATTCGTAACGGCGGCGGATTCTTCACTTACGCTAGTCTCCAACGGCACAAACTGGTATGAAGTATCTCGAAGCGCGAACAGATAAACGGGAAAATATTAATGTCTAATGTTCAAATCCCTAATCTTCCAGTAGCAATATCCATAAGTGGATCAGAACAGCTTGAGGCTGTTCAGGAGGGAACATCTGTTCGTATTACGACATCACAAATTGCGAACCTTGCTGGCGGACAATCTTCTTCCTCCACAAATTTTGTTGCCAATATTGCAGCCTTGCGAATCCTAACTGTAACAGTTGGGGTAAATGTTATTGTTGGTGGATATTACGCAGACGGCGACGGAGGCGGTGGATTTTTTTATGGCGTGAAGGGGGCTGCTCCCGGAACTTACGTCGAAAATTATGGAACCATAATTGTCCCTACTGGAGGAGACGGCTCTAGTGCTTGGCTCCGCGTTCCGGCAGAGTCAATGACTTTAGCTCAGTTTGGAGCTAAAGGAGATGGAACTACAGATGACCATGCTGCAATTCAAGCTGCTTTGAATGCTGCTGGAAATAATATGACTGTATATTTGCAAGGGACGTCTGGAAGTATATTTTATTCTGCAAGTTCATTTACTGTTGCTATTGGCGTCACTCTTGCTGGTCTTGGTTGGCTTAATGAGTCTGGTTATAATACTGTTACGCGCATTGGTCCTGCGCTTGCACCTTTTGAGTCAACTATATTATTGGGATCTGGGGCTACAATAATTTGTGATCAGTTATCTGCCGTTAGAGATTTGCATGTTCTTCCTTACGGAATGACATTCCCACAATCAAATTCAATTGGATGGACGGGAACTGCTATTAATGCTGGGACAAATGTTACTCTTGAAAGATTGCAAATTGTAGGTTTCAACCAAGCTGTTTATATAAATAGAGTTGCCAGAGTTTTTTGTTCACGTGTTTTATTTGATTGCAATAATGGTATATATGTATATGGATCTGGCGATCCAACATATTTAGAATATTGCGAAGGTTGGCCATTTGCTGCTCAGGGCTATACTAGTCCTGTTACTACACCAGCAGAGCAATTAGCATTAATAGGACGTTCTGGCACAGCATTTGCCTATGATACTCAAAATGATGCTGGACAATCTCAATATTGTTTTTCTTTTGGTTATACGGTTGGTCATAGAGTAACAAATCTGACCGGTATGAGATTTGTTGGATGCGGCGCTGATGGAGTTCAAGATGCTGCATCTGGATATACAGGTTTGATTGTCGAAGGAACTTCAAACGATATTGTTTTTACGAATTGTGCGTTTGTTTCTCAAGCCGTTAATGTAAATATAAGTTTGCAGCCATTACAAAATGTATTTTTTATGGGAGGGACATTAGGATCGTCTGCATCTGACACTGTTAAAATATCAGGTGGAGGCATTTTTGCAACTAATGTATATTTTCAAGGAGGATTAGCAAGTGCGGTAAATGTATCCAACACGAATGCTAAAGCAACTTTTGATTCTTGTATTTTTAATAATTACACAACTGCTTTGTTGAATAATTCTGGTAACTCTCCCTACATAAATCTTAATTCAACCAATGATATTAGCTCTGGAATAAGTTGCCCAATTTATTCTGGAACTCAAGTATTTTATGACCTTACCGCACAATCTACCGTCAATTTACCAATTCAAGGGAATTATTTTAGAATAAGCGGAGCAACAGCGATAACAGCTTTTACTGGCGGGTGGCCGGGAAGAACTGTTACGTTTGGTTTTCTCGGCGGCAATACTGTTGCAAGTAGCGCAACACTTCGTTTAAATTCAACATTCTCAACTACATCAAGTGATACTTTAACATTAATATGCGATGGAGTAATATGGTATGAAGTAACCAGAAGTGTAAATGTATAAGGAGTAGGTTGACGCGGCCGTTGCAATCTCAATGTGACATGTGTTTTACGGAAACCCAAGAGGGCGAAACGGACTAGCTTCTGATTATTCTATTACACTAATATCAAACGGCACAGACTGGTATGAAGTATTTCGAAGCACAAACAGATGATTGTCTTACAACAAATAGGGTGATGTAATGCCTGTTCCTTATGTATTTGCCTCAATACCAAACGGCAACACAATTCCCCTTTCTTATCTTGACGCCAATTTTTCGTATTTAGAAACCAACCCTGTTTTTAGTGGCAATGTCACTATTGATGGGACGCTTTCTATAATTCCGTTAACTCAAGGGTCTATACTTTTTTCTGGGTCTGGCGGTATTGTATCTCAAAATAATTCTAAATTATATTGGGATAATACCAACAACCAATTAGGTATAGGCACAACTACATTAAATGCTCCTCTTACAATTCAAACAAATATTAATGCTCAAACATACAATATGATTGGCCGAGCAACGGATGGCCTTAGCTCTTTTAATTTTGTTAGCAATGACCATTCTACGGTTTATGCATCCGTTATAGGTGGTAATAGTTTTGTTATGGTTGCAACTGCTGGATCTACAAGATTAACAATAGATGGATCTGGAAATGTCGGCATAGGACAGAATCCAACAGCAAGACTTAGCGTATTATCTCCTACCAATAATGGAATATCTGTTACAGATGGCACAGTTACCACTATTATTTGGAATAGCGCCAGTATTCAGGCGGCTATTGGGACAAAGTCTAATCACTCTTTGACATTTTGGACTAATAATACTGGAAAGGCCTTGATTGATACGTCGGGTAATTTTGGTGTTGGAACAACAACGCCTAGTTATAGGCTTGATGTCTATACTAATGATGCATCAATACAAGGTGCCCGCATACAGAACGGAAGCTCTAGTTCTTATGCTTATTCGTCACTGTGGATTGATAATGATATAGGAGGAGTAAAATCTGCACTTATCAAAAATTCTACTACCAACGTAGGTAATGTTGGCGTCAGTAGTTCATTTTATATGTATTACGATGACACAGGAATATCAGGAATATTTAATAATAGCGCAACTCCAATTAAATTTTTTACTAGCGCCACGCAGAGAGTAATAATTAATGAAATTGGACGTGTTGGTATAGGGACTTCTGTATTAAATGCTCCACTATGCATCCAGACAAGCGCTGCGGCTCAAACATTAAACCTCATTGGGCGCAATTCCGACGGATTAAGTTCGGTTAACTTTCTTAATAATGCGGCTAATACTGCATATGCTGCTTTTGTAGCAGGGAGCGGCTTCTTTGAGATAGATGTTTCAGGGTCCGCACAGTGGCATATAACCCCAACTGGGATGTCCGTTGGTTCGTCTTTGGCCTCATCCCGCCTAACTGTCACAGGAGGTTTAACAGCTGCCGCTTGGACGACTGCGGGAATAAGGCTGACCCTACCAGCCGCGACATTTACCGATAGCTCGTCTTCTGGGACAGTGGCGTCTATATATGGCGACGCATTCAAGGCTGTGACCTTTGCCGCGTCTTCTGCAACGACTTACACAAATGCTTATGGAGCATTTTTTGAGACGCCTGTCGCTGGAACAAACGCAACTCTAACAAATGCGTGGGCGCTTGGTGCTACAACTTTAATAGCAACTGGCGCTGTGTCTTTTACATCTACCCTTTCGGTTACTGGTCACGTTACTCTTGAGGGTGTTACATCTACCGGGGCCACAGGAACTGGAGCTCTCGTATTCGCAACGTCACCTACTTTCGTAACGCCTTCCTTGGGGACGCCATCGTCTGGAACGCTAACGAACTGCACTGGCTTACCAGCTTCTTCCCTTACCGGGACAACATTGCCATCCGGCATTACATCCTCGTCTCTTACGTCTTTTGGGGCATCCCTCAATATTTCTACAGGTAAGTTTATTGCTGATGCTTCAGGGAACGTAACTGCGGCGCTTGGCTATTTATCTAACGGAATATTCTCTGGCACCTACACAGACGGAACTGTCATTGATTATGCAACAGGTAACGGTCGCATAAGTGTTGGATCTGCTGATACCCTTACTTTTTACACTGGCGGTATTGCCACAACACAAACTGCTCAAATCAGCACTGCCGGAGTCATTACTGCTGCAGGAGGTGTTCTATCTCCCGGATCTTCTGGTATTGGCTACTCAACGGGGGCAGGTGGAACTGTTACTCAGGGAACCTCTCGCACTAATGGTGTAACTTTAAGCAAGATTACTGGCGCTATAACCATGTTCTCCGCGGCTGGGTCAGCAACTCCGGCAACATTTACAGTTACAAATACAACTGTCGCAGCAACCGACGTTGTTTTATTGTCTATAAAATCTGGCGCAACTAACGTTTATAACTTAAGTGTATCGGCTGTCGCTGCTGGAAGCTTTAATATTACGTTCTATACAACAGGTGGAACAGCAACAGATGCTCCAGTAATTAACTTCGCCGTAATTAAGGCTGTGACTGCTTAACTCTATTAAATAGGAAAATAAAATGGCCGTTCCTTATTCATTCGCAGGCACTCCGTCGGGGACAAAGATACCCTTGTCTGAGCTTGATGCCAATTTTACTTATGTTGAGGGTCAATTAACTGTAGCCGCTGGAAATGTTTTAGGGACCCCTTCTGGATCATCAACTGGAGTGGCGCAGTCCGTTCCAATGAGTAATATAACGGCAATTGCAGAAAATTCTAATACTTCAAGAACTCTTGCAAATAGATTCGGAGAAGTATGGAATGTTAAAGATTATGGTGCCAAAGGTGATGGAACAACAGATGATACAAACGCAATACAATATGCAATAAATGTAGCAAATTTTTCTGGAGGCGGCGGAATATTTTTCCCTACAGGCACTTATGTTGTTACGCATTTGTATGGCAAATCCAATATGGCTTTCTATGGAGAGTGTGCTTCAAAAAGTATTATTAAACTTAATGTTGGATCGACAGCAACACTTCCATTATTATATTTAGATACTGTATCAAATACTTCTGTAGAAAAACTGCAATTTGATTTAAATGCGGCAAACGCTAATCCAAATGGACAACCTGCTATTGCAATGACTTCTACAGGAAATTGCGTTATTAGAGATTGTCAATTTATAAATTTTGATAAATTTGGCATACAAGTAAATGGAACTTATTTTAGAGTAGAAGATAATTATTTCAAAATATATACACCTCTTACAACTGCAAATTGGGGTATTTGGTGCTGCACTATTGGACCAACAAAGCCCTGCAATAATGGTATTTTATCTGGCAATTACATTGATGGGTCGCATTTAGCTGTTCAAGGAAGCCAAATAAATATTATAAATAATCATATAACAAATTTTGAATATGGTGGAGGAATAGTTGCTTATTACGGATCGGATTGTTTTGATCTAACGATATGTAACAATATTTGCCATAGCGAGCATCCATCTATTGATGCGAATGTTACTGTTCAAAGTGGAATGGAGTTAAGGTGTTATAATAGTGTTATATCTAATAATATTTGTTACAACAACGCTGCCAATGGAATAATTTCATCTGGAAGAAATTGTGTTATTTCAAACAATATATGTTACGACAACAATTTATATAAAACTGTTGCACCTACGTTTGTTGGGGTCGGAATTGCTACTAATGTTCAGTATCCGTCTTCAATTGTCGATGTATCTGGAACAATAATTCAGGGTAATATTTGTTTTAATACACTTGGACCTTCTGGAAACCAAGCATATGGGTATCAAGAGGCAAATTCCTCTTATTCATATTCTTCTCCTGTTAGTATAATCAATAACAATTTTAACTTAAATGCTATTGCTCCTGTAGACATTCGCACTTTTAGTGGGCGTATTAGTTATGCTGCCGCTCCTATTACAGCTAGAGATTCGTTTGGGCCTTTAACTTTAGCTGCGGGTGCGTCTTACAAAGGAACTATGACTTGCGCTAATGCGGTGGTGGGCAATGTGGTAACTATAGCATATTCTGGGGATGCGATAGGAGTTGCTATAACTGGATATGTTCAATCAGCAAATACCGTTGCCTATACTATGACAAATACTACAAGCGGCTCTGTCACGTTGGCAGCTGGAACCCTTACTTCGATTGTTGTTTCAAGTTTAAACAATGTGTAAATTAATAGGATAAAATATGTCAAACATCCAGATCCCAAACCTACCCGTAGCCGTTAATCTAAGCGGTGCAGAGCAGCTTGAGGCCGTGCAGGCTGGGACGTCTGTGCGTGTTACTGCATCACAAATTGCTCTATTAAATTCTGGTCCTACCGGTCCTGCTGGTCCTGCTGGCCCTACAGGTCCTGTTGGCGCTACTGGGCCATCTGGTACGGGCCCAACCGGTCCTACAGGGTTAATGGGACCAACTGGTGCGTTTGGGGGTCCAACAGGCCCAACAGGCCCGACTGGAGCGTTAGCATCTCTTCAGACTGCGACAAATATTGCCGCATTAAAGGCCATCTCTGTAAGCACGTCTTTTAATGTTATTGTCGAGGGATATTACGCCAATGGAGATGGCGGCGGCGGTCAGTTTTATGGAGTAACTGGCGCATCAGCTGGCACCTATGTCGACAATGGTGGAACTATTATTGTTCCAACTGGAGGAGATGGTTCTTCAGCTTGGTTAAGGCCAAAGCTCCCTCAGTATGATGTTAGATTGTTTGGAGCTATGGGTGATAACACAGACCAAACAACAAAAATACAGAACGCTATCAATGCTGCTGGCACAAATGGAACTGTTATATTCCCAGTCGGTTACTATTATTTAACGGCAACTATTAATTGTAACGCTGATCAAGTTTTACTTGGCGCTGGGTTGAATCAAACAGTAATTTGGCGAAATACAGATTATGGTTCAACATTTAAATTTGCTAATGCTGGCGCTTCATACATAAAAGGTTTTTGGTTTTGGCATGGGTTGCCTTATAGCGGTTTTGATTCTTCTGCATACACTGCAAATACTTCAGCTACTTCTGGGTATCCCGGTGATGGTAAAATAATTTGGAACAATTCTACACAACCATCGTCTACGACTTTGCTTATTTCTGCAAAAGATTCTTCTGGGGCAACAAATTTAACATTACCTCTCTTATATAATGGTCAGCAATTTAATGTTAGAAGTAACCAGACTGCATTTACTGTAGGATTCACAAACGGCTCTTCAACAATTACAGGCGTCGGTCTTCCGACAACAGTTGGGGATGCAATTTCTTTTTCAACTACAGGCGCCCTTCCTACCAATTTTACAGCTGGAACAACTTACTATGTCCTATCAGGTAGCACATCTAGTTCTATAACTGTTTCTGCCACTGCCGGAGGGCCGGCAATTGTAGCCGGTAGCGCAGGAAGTGGCACACAGACACTTAATTATGGTAATCCATTTACTGAATATCAAAATTGGACAGTTAATGGCTCGCCAACAAATATAAACCCCGGAACATCAACTTCGTATTGGTCTGTTCCAGTTACACTTGCTTATGATAGTGGAACTGGAGCTACAGGGTTTGGCAGCAATCAGGTCCTTGCTTTAGAGACGGGGGCGCTCCCTTATAAAGTAACAAGTGGCGCTCATATAGAAATAGATAATGGCCAAAATACCATTATTGAAGATTGCTGGTTTTGGCGAATGCAGTGGAGTATTTTAATCTATCAGGGATCAATATTCAAAATTAACAAATGTAATCTACAAGGGGCTTGGAACAGATACAACACCAATGGCCAAGAGATGATTTCATGTATTGGTATTGGTATATCCGCATATTCTCAACTTGTTGAAATAAATCAATGTTATTTTGGCGGCGCAGATAGCGGGAACCAGAAAGTAACTTGGACAGCTAGCGATGGCTCTAAAACTCAAGTGTTTTTACACACAGATGGCGGTGCTCAATCTGGTGTCCTAACATATACTTGCGAGGGACTATTAATTGCTGATTGTTATTTAGGCGGTCAATCTTATACAAACCTACAATTTTCACCAAATGGAATCACTTCTCAAGTTAGAATAAGGAATAACTTTTTTGATGGAAGTAGCACTGATGGTGCTTGTATAAATATAACTCCTCAATCTAATGGACAAGCTGTCGGCCAGATGGTTTTGTCTGACAATACTTTTAATAACGAAATTTATACGCCCCACAGTTTTGAAACTGTAAATCCTTATGGAACAAGTGGGGTGCTATTTGATTTCACGATGGTTGGGAATAGTTTTTCCAATGCTATTGGAACCCCATTGTTACTTAGGTATGTCCAAGGCGGCATAATAAATGATAATATTTTTACCGGGTATAATGCTAATGGGGTTTCAGCAGGAGCTGATGTTAGTTATGCGTATGGAATGTATATCTATGGAGGTAAATCAATAAATGTTGATGGTAATATTTTTGGGGGTGGTGTAAATACTGCAATTCCCGGTGGATATACTTATCATTCAACATATTTTGATACCTGCACAAATGTTGTAGAAAGAAATTCTGTATGGAATGGGCTAGGAACAGGAACAAATATTAGTGGAAGAGTAAATAAAACTGTTGCAACAGCCACAACAAATTATTCCATGACTGGAATGGAAGATATTGTCCTAGTAAGCGCAGCATCTCCAGCCACAATAACTCTGCCATCTAATGTCCCAACTGGATATGTCTGTGAGGTCAAGGACACAAGCGGTAATGCTTCCGTTAATAACATTACAATTGCGGGAACAATTGACGGCGCGACAAACTATGTTATCAACACTAATTACGGATATAAAACCATACTTTACAACGGGACGTCTTGGTATTCTGTCTAGTAAGGATTTAATTGATGTCAAACTCGTATTCTTGGTCTGTAATTTCCATGATATGCCAACCACAGTTGGAAGATCATACTAATGTCGTTTCATCCGTCGCATGGCAACTTGAGGCTACAGATGGGACAAACCTTGTCCGCTCGTCTGGCACGACGCCAATAGAGTATGACCCTTTAGAAAACTTTATTGATTATGATAATTTAACGCACGACGAGGTAATTGGATGGGTGACAAAGGCCCTTGGTAACGATACTTTGGCATCAATTAAATCGGGTCTTGATGATCAAATTGAAAGTATTATAAATCCACCTGTTATTATGCCGCCATTACCTTGGCAATAATATCGTCCATTAAAAGGGGAAGACTATGGAAAATCAAAAGGTCTCTATTGAATTAACTGTTGCGCAATGGAATGTTGTCATGCAGGGTGTTGGCAGTATGCCATTTGCTCAAGTGGCAGAAATTATTACAATTATTAAAACTCAAGCAGAAGCTCAGATACAATCTAGCACAATACAGTCAGAATCACAGCCTTCGTAATATATATTAGGCATAGAAGGAAGGGTCTATGGCTACCAGCTTTGAAGCAGGCAAGGACTACACGCGCCGTGTGGTCAATAAACTAAATCACGACCGAATACTCGATAT
>Ga0007848_1000516_pt1 | contig 12297 bp, 12 predicted proteins | sample CryBogCBH18Jul08_FD_71209 | JGI IMG/M metagenome (GOLD analysis project Ga0007848, IMG submission 71209) | Freshwater microbial communities from Crystal Bog, Wisconsin, USA - CBH18Jul08 | ecosystem: Environmental > Aquatic > Freshwater > Lake | place: Crystal Bog, Wisconsin, USA | collected...
GAAAAGATCTTGCTTGACCCTTTTCGCGCTCAACTCCCTGCTGAAGTATTTGGCGAGCCATTTCTCTCGCCTGTGTCTGATGGCTCAGGCCAAGACCGCGCACTATTAAAAAAAGCCAATGATCTGCTTGTTGCAGCAGGCTGTCAGCGGAAAGATGCGCGCCTCTACTTGCCGGATGGCGCGCCTCTAGAATTTGAATTTCTCGACAACTCTAATGTCTTTGAACGTCATACCCAGCCCTTTATCAAAAATTTAAAATTACTTGGCATAACGGCGCGTTTGAGAGTTGTCGACGCCGCTCAGTATAAAAAGCGGCTAGAAGATTTTGATTTTGATGTCGTTCATGATGTTCTCATGATGGCCTGGAACCCTGGCGAAGAGTTGCGCGCCTATTTTAGTTCCGAAACAGCCAATGTGAATGGTTCAAGAAATTTACCTGGCGTTTCAAACCCAGCCGTCGACGCGCTTGTGCGCGCTGCGCTTACAGCCAACACCCGTGAAGAGCTTGTCACCTGTTGTCGCGCGCTTGATCGGGTATTGCGTTCGCAACGTTATTGGGTGCCGCATTGGTATAATCCGGTACATAGATTTGCTTATTGGGACCTCTTCGATAGGCCAGAGCGGTCGCCTCGATTTGACACCGGCGTGTTATGGACATGGTGGTGGAATGAACAAAAAGCGCAAAAAATAAATTTTAAGGGGCGTTAACCATGGGCGCCTATATCGCACGTCGCATCTTACTCATGATCCCGACAATTCTCGGCATCATGCTTATCTCATTTGCTATTGTTCAATTTGCGCCTGGCGGGCCTGTTGAACGCATTATCGCGCAACTGCAAGGTTTCGATGTTGGCGCTGCTGGTCGCTTTTCAGGGGGCGGCGGCGATGTGGGTCAAGGCGGCGCAAGCCAAGCAGGCCCCCTCATGGCTGAAACCTCGTCAAAATACCGCGGCGCTCAAGGATTAGATCCAAAATTTATTGCTGAACTAGAAAAGCAATTTGGTTTTGACAAACCTGCGTGGGAGAGATTCCTGCTAATGGTTAAGAATTACGCCCTCTTCGATTTTGGTCGAAGCTATTTTCGAGATGAAAGCGTTATAAAGCTTATTGGCGATAAGCTTCCTGTCTCAATGTCTCTTGGACTTTGGATGACGTTGATTTCTTATTCTATTTCTATTCCACTTGGTATTGCCAAAGCTGTGAGAGACGGCTCAAAATTTGATATGTGGACATCCAATGTCATTATCATTGGCTATGCCATTCCAAGCTTCTTATTCGCCATGCTTTTGATCGTTGTGTTTGCTGGCGGATCTTTTTGGCAAATATTCCCCTTACGTGGGTTAACATCAGATAATTTTGATCAATTATCGTTCTTTGGTAAAATCTACGACTATATGTGGCATATTATTTTACCTGTATTCGCCATGACGCTTGGCGCATTTGCGACACAAACATTTTTGACAAAAAACTCATTTCTTGACGAAATCAGGAAACAATATGTTCAGACGGCGCGCATGAAAGGTTTAACAGAAAAACAGGTCCTGTATGGCCATGTCTTTCGAAACGCCATGCTCATCGTCATCGCTGGTTTTCCAAGCGCCTTTGTGCATGCCTTTTTCACCGGCTCGGTTTTAATAGAAACAATCTTTTCCCTAGATGGTTTGGGGTATCTCTCCTTTGAGAGTATTGTTAATCGCGACTATCCAATCGTTTTCGCTAATCTCTATATATTTGCCCTCCTTGGCCTCGTCGTAAATTTAATCTCAGATCTTATATATACTTGGATCGATCCGCGTATTGATTTTGAGACGCGTGAGGTCTGACGTGACGCCATTGCAAAAAAAAATTGAAAGCGGCAAAGCGCCCAAAATTCACAATAGCGGCTGGCTACGGTTAACGCCGCTTAACAGACGTCGGCTTGATAATTTCAAGGCGAATAAACGAGGCTATTGGTCATTTTGGATTTTTATGACGCTTTTTATCCTGTCATTATCTTCCAATATTCTCGCCAATGACCGCCCTATTCTAGCCTTTTATAAGGGCGAACTGCTCTTTCCTGCTTTTGTTACCTATCAAGAAGAAAAATTTGGCGGGTTTCTCGCGCGAACTGATTATAGAGATCCGGTGATTGAAAAAGAAATAACCGATCACGGCTGGATGTTGTGGCCGCCGGTCCGCTATTCTTATGATACGCATAATCTCGACTTACCCACTCCAGCCCCATCGCCGCCAACATGGATGCTCAGCAAGCGACAATGCGATGAGGCCGCACGAAAAATTTCAGGGCCTGATCACGAAGCACATGGCTGCAGCAGTATTGAATGGAACTGGCTTGGCACCGATGACCAGGGACGCGATGTTGTGGCGCGTCTATTATATGGCTTCCGTCTTTCTGTATTGTTCGGGTTAATTCTTGCCACGATCTCTTCGATTATTGGCGTCGCCGCGGGTGCGATACAAGGCTATTTTGGCGGCCGCGTTGATCTCATATTTCAACGTTTCATCGAAGTTTGGTCCTCATTGCCGCAACTCTATCTCCTGATCATTATTTCTTCCTTTATCACGCCGGGGTTTTTTGTTCTGCTTGGCATTTTGTTGCTTTTTTCTTGGGTATCGCTGGTTCATGTGGTGCGCGCAGAGTTTTTTCGAGCGAGAAACTTCGAATATGTCAATGCAGCCCGCGCGCTTGGATTAAGTAATTTTCATATTATTACGCATCATCTATTGCCAAACGCCACGGTAGCCACGCTCACCTTCCTGCCTTTCATCTTAAATTCTTCCATAACGACGCTGACGTCACTTGATTTTCTGGGCTTTGGACTGCCCCCAGGATCACCGTCGTTGGGTGAGCTTCTGCTACAGGGAAAATCAAATCTGCAGGCGCCCTGGCTTGGCCTGACAGGGTTTTTCATCATCGCTTTGATGCTTGCATTGCTTGTATTTATTGGCGAGTCGGTACGTGACGCCTTTGATCCACGGAAAAACTTCGAATGACGGATCTTACCAACAACGACCTTCTCGATGTCCGTGACCTCAGTGTTTCATTTCGACAAGGCGGCAAGAAGACTGTTGCCGTCGACAACGTCTCGTTTTCAATCGAACGCGGGAAAACACTAGCGCTTGTTGGCGAATCCGGCTCAGGGAAATCTATCAGCGCCCTGTCTATCGTGCGATTACTGCCGCCAGGGGCAAATTATTCTGGGCATGCCTATTTTGCGGGCCAGAATATGCTGTCGATCGATGATGAAACCTTGCGTTCCATCAGAGGCGCACGCATCACCATGGTTTTTCAAGAACCCATGACCTCCCTCAATCCGCTGCATACGATTGAGCATCAGATCTCGGAGATCCTTGAACTTCATGGCATGAAGGTGGATGCGCAGCGCCGCGAACGCGTTATCGAACTTCTTCGTGAAGTTGGGATTCCAAATCCAGCAAATCGTCTGGGCGCTTATCCACATCAGCTGTCGGGCGGCCAACGTCAGCGAGTCATGATCGCCATGGCGCTCGCTAATAAACCAGATCTCTTAATCGCTGACGAACCAACAACAGCTTTAGATGTGACCGTTCAAGCGCAAATCATCGCCTTGCTTGAGCGGCTTCAGCAAACATATGGCATGGCGATCTTATTTATTACGCATGACTTGGGTCTCGTGCGCCGTTTTGCCGATCATGTTTGCGTGATGCAAAAAGGAAAAATCGTCGAAAAAGGTTCGGTGTCCACAGTCTTCAACGCGCCGCAGCATCCATATACCCAATCTCTTCTAAGCGCTGAGCCAAAAGGCGCGCCGCTTGAAGATGACCCTCAAGCGCCAGTTGTCGTTTCGACAGATAATCTGCGCGTATGGTTTCCAATCAAACGCGGATTTATGCGACGCACGGTTGACCATGTAAAGGCAGTTGACGGCGTCAGTCTCAAAATTCGTGAAGGCTCCACCGTTGGCGTTGTTGGTGAATCTGGCTCTGGTAAGACGACCCTTGCGCTCGCTATCCTTCGCCTCATCCGTTCTGACGGCCCGATCGTCTTTCTGGGTAATCCGATCAATCAATTAAGTATTTCCCAGATGCGGCCGCTGCGGCGTGATATGCAGATTGTTTTCCAGGATCCTTATGGATCTCTTTCTCCGCGCATGTCTGTTGGGGAGATTGTTGCTGAAGGATTAACTGTTCAGCGACCAGAATTAAATCTCGATCAACGCCGAGACATCGTCGCAAAGGCGCTCACTGAAACGGGATTAGATCCATCAACAATGGATCGCTATCCGCATGAATTTTCTGGCGGCCAACGCCAACGCATCGCCATTGCGCGCGCGATTGTTCTTGAACCGAAATTTATTGTCCTCGATGAACCAACATCAGCGCTTGACATGTCTGTTCAGGTGCAAATCATCGATTTGCTTCGGGATCTTCAACGCAGAATGTCGCTTGCCTATTTATTTATTAGTCATGATTTAAGAGTGGTAAAAGCCTTGGCGGCCTATCTCATCGTTATGCGTAATGGACAAGTCGTTGAAGAGGGTCCAGCACGTGAAATTTTTGAGCATCCGCAGCAAGAGTATACGAAAGCACTATTTGCTGCGGCTTTTCATAATAAAGTTGAGCTCTAGACTGTGTTGACGCGCATTTAAAAGGATAAACGTCGACGTCGCGTAATGTCTCCTGCGCCGGCAGCTAGGTTGCGCTCCCGAACAAGCGCCAAAGGTTCACTAGACACAAGCATATGCGTTCCATTCGCATGTAGCAGCGTAACCTCGTCTCTCATGACGCCTACATGCCCTTTCCAGAAAATAAGATCTCCACGTTTAAGTTTTTGTTCTGGCGCGAGCTCTATTCCTAATTGTTGTTCCTGCAAGTCGCTATCGCGCGGCGCATTTATGCCGCACATCAACAAGGACAGCTGAACGAGTCCCGAACAATCAATGCCAAACCAGGACTTGCCGCCCCAGAGATAGGGCGCATTTAGTAGTTTTTCCGCAACAGTGACAAAATCAGACGCGCTGTCATGACAGACAGAAAGATGGTCGGCATAAATGAAACCGGAGTGCGGCGTTACAAGAAAATTGTCGCGTTTCTCAATAATTTCCACCCTTGCCCCAAGCGTTAAGGCTTGCGTTGGCGGCAGTTTTATACTGGGGCCAGGATATAAATAGGTACATGGCGCAGTGACGCGATGAGTTGGCGCGCTGAGAGTTTTCCAAACAGTATTTGCGGCGATCCAGCCAACATACTGATCATGATCAAGCTGAACCCAGAACCATCCCTCTTCTTCATCATAAACATGAAGTTTTTCACCAAAGATGGCTTGTGTATCTACAGGGGCGTCTGGCCTTGGATCACGCCTCACGTCAACCACGCCCTCACACACTTCCATAGGAACGCCATCAACAAAACGTTCCGCCTCAACCTGGCCTTGTAAATAGGCTGCGGCTAGATCCTTGCGTGCAGGCGTCAAACGCCGATCAAACTGATGGCTCACTCTTTTGACTTCCAATTTTTTGCTCTTTCTTCCAGCAGTGAAAAGAGCGCACGCACTGCTTGCACCTCACCGCCTTGCGGAAAGGCTGGGCGCGTAACAGGATTCCAGCAATATACGTCAAAATGCGCCCATCGTTTTGGATCAGACACAAAACGTCTCAAGAAGAGTGCTGCGATGATTGAGCCTGAAAAACCGCCGCTTGTGACGCTGACAAGATCACAGTTTTTACCATCTAAAGATTTATCATAATTATCCCAAAGCGGCATGCGCCACAGCGGGTCGTGTGTTTTTGCGGCGTGGGCGGCGATTTCTGCCGCAAGCAAGCAATCTCCCGTATAGAAGGGAGGAATTTCAGGTCCAAGCGCGACCCGCGCCGCGCCTGTCAAGGTCGCAAAATCTAAGAGAAGATCAGGACTTTCCTCGCAAGCATAAGCAAGGGCGTCAGCTAAAATGAGCCGTCCTTCAGCATCCGTGTCGCCAACTTCGACACTCAGACCTTTGCGACTTTTGTAAATATCCCCCGGACGAAACGCATTTGCTGAAATAGAATTTTCAACAATTGGTAAAAGAACACGAAGACGAATGGGCAAATTGCTATCCATTATCATCGTTGCAAGGGCTAACGCCGTCGCCGCCCCGCCCATGTCTTTCTTCATTAATTGCATGGCGCTGGAAGGCTTTATATTTAAGCCGCCGCTATCAAAACAAACGCCCTTGCCGACAAGCGTAATTTTTATGCCATTCATTGGGCCATGATGGAAATCTATCAATCGTGGCGCTTGCGCCGCTGCGCGGCCAACAGCATGAATAAGCGGAAAGTTATGGGTAATTAAGTCGTCGCCAAGAATAACAGCAGGGGTCGCGCCATATTTTTCTGCAACGCGACAGGCCTCTTCAGCAAGAGAATCTGGCCCCATGTCGTTAGCAGGCGTATTGACCAATCTGCGACCAAAATGAATGGCGTCGGCAATGCGCAAGACATTCGTGACGTCAAGAGCTTTCGGCGCGCAAAGTCTTGGCTTGTCCTCAGTGCTGCGTGCAGTATGAGCATAAGAATAGGATGATAATAAAAAGGCCAGCACCGCCTGATCAGGATGATCGACCCCCTCACCCAAACGATAAAGGCCCTTGGGCAAGAGTGAGAAAAGTTTTCCCGCAATAAAGGGATCGGCGTCTTTAGCCGGGCCGGATGCAACACCAAAGAAAACTTCTGCGCTTTGGCATTCTGTCTGAGGCGCAAAGAACACCGTGCCTGGCTTGGCCTCAAATCCAGTGAAATGCGCATGGGCCACAAGACTTTGTGGCGCGCCGCGGCAATAGCTTTCCCAGGAGTCCTTATCGACAAAATTGATTGCAGTTGCTTCTGATGTCCATTCTTCGAGGTTTAAAGTCATCAGGTCGTAAAGCTCCAGCTCATTTAATTATTTATGGGGCGGCGCGTCGCCCACTTACCTTCTCTTTAACGCTACTTGGATGATATCCAATGACGCCAATAAAAACCATGCGATTAGGTTTGTTCGTCGCTCATCCGCCTTTTTCATCAAAACTTTCCGATTATTTTTTCACCGTAAGCTTGCGGCTCTTTCTGATGAGGGTCGATCGCGATTGTCCCCTCAGATAGGATAAATAATCCTGAGCATATCAAACCAGACCAGCCTGGCTGTTTTTTAATCACTTTGTCTATTAAATATTCAGTCAAGGGTGATTATTGATGCATGCCCAGTATTGCATCAGCCCTGCATTAAATTAAAGCATTAAGCGCCCTGGGTAGCACACGCTGCTTACCTCTTGAGCAGCTAACTGCAAGGCGTTCGCGTCCTTTGAGACGCCTTGTTACACATGTCATGACGTCCTGCGCATGACTGTTTTTCATTCATGAGGCGAGCCAATGCTGCGGTTTTTTACCTTCATTCTGTTGATTGGCGCTGTTATTTCGCCTGCCCAGGCCATGGAAACTCAAAAATTTGATACAGGCGATACGGCGTTCATGATCATCTCCACTGCTCTCGTGCTGATGATGACCCTACCTGGACTGGCGCTTTTTTATAGCGGCATGGTGCGCAAGAAAAACATCTTGGCGACAATGGCTCAAAGCCTCATTGCAACGGCGCTTATTTCTATTTTGTGGTGCGGCGGCGCCTATAGTCTGGCTTTTTCGGGCGATGGCGCTTTCATAGGCGACGCTTCGCGGATTTTTCTCAAAGATATGGGACTTCAAAGCGTTAGCTCCTTCGCGCAAACGATCCCTGAAATAGTTTTTATGGCCTATCAAATGACATTCGCCGTTATTACTTGCGCGCTTGTTGCAGGCTCGGTCGCTGAAAGAATGACATTCTCCGCCTTCATCATATTCAGCGCCTTGTGGCTCTTCATCGTTTATGTCCCTTCCGCACATTGGGTCTGGGGCGGCGGGTTTCTACAAAAGATGGGCTTGCTCGATTTTGCTGGCGGTACCGTGGTGCATATCAATGCAGGCGTCGCCGGACTTGTTGCCGCTTTGATGATTGGTAACCGTGTTGGATTTGGCCGAGAAAATCTGGCGCCATTTGATCTCTCACTTGCTGTCATTGGTACGGGACTTCTTTGGGTTGGCTGGTTTGGCTTTAACGGCGGCTCCGCTCTTGGCGCCAATTCGCGCGCTGTTTTCGCTATTGTCGCGACCCATCTTGCTGCATGCGCCGGAGCCCTCATTTGGAGTGTTTTGGAATGGCTTCAACGCGGCAAACCCTCCGTTCTGGGCATTATCTCTGGCGCCGTGGCGGGACTTGGCACAATTACGCCAGCCTCAGGTTACGTCCTGCCCTGGCATGGCCTCGTTATTGGCTTGATTGCTGGCGCGGTTTGCTACTGGTGTTGCACTGTCGCAAAACATTTATTCCGCTATGACGATACTTTGGATGTCTTCGGGGTTCATGGCGTGGGCGGCATTATGGGAACACTATTGGCTGGCGTTTTCGCCTCATCAGCCGTTACCTCAACCGCAACAGATCCTGGCGTCAGCGGCCTTCTCGAAGGCAATTTGCATCAGCTCTCTGTTCAAGCCATTGGCGTCATTGTCACGCTGGTGTGGTGCGTTATCGGCACATTCCTCTGTTTAAAGGCTACGTCTTTGATCGTTAAGCTGCGCGTTACGGGCGACGAGGAGAGAGAGGGGCTTGATATCGCGCTTCATGGCGAAGCTCTTCATCAATAACCGGCCTGTTAAAGCTGCAGCTCAGGGCGTTTGAAAACGATGTGATGGGTAAATAATATGAGGTAATATAATACCTCATGCAATTATTTACTTATTATCAATATTATAGCTATGAATACCGTTCATCATTTTTCTTGACCGGAGCAGCAGCATCCTTTAGGAAACCAGCATCAAAACATGTCGATCAATCGGAACTTTTAAATCATGTATGCGAAGACTTATTCGGCGAAACCTGCCGAAATCGATAAAAAATGGGTTCTCATAGACGCTTCCGGCGCCGTTGTTGGCCGCCTGGCGTCTCTGATCGCCCTTCGCCTGAGAGGCAAGCATAAGCCGACCTTCACGCCCCATATGGATGATGGCGACAATATTATCGTCATTAACGCCGACAAGGTGGTGCTGACAGGCCGTAAACGCGATCAAAAAGTCTATTACCACCACACAGGCTATCCTGGCGGCATCAAGGAGCGTTCCGCAAAATTCATCCTTGAAGGCCGGTTCCCAGAACGCGTGCTGGAAAAGGCTGTCGAGCGCATGCTGCCACGTGGTCCGCTAGGTCGCAAACAGCTTGGCAATCTGCGCGTTTATAAGGGCGCGGAACATCCGCACGAAGCGCAAAATCCGGTCGCGATCGACATCGCCTCCTTCAATAATAAAAACGTTCGGAGCGCATGATTATGGCCGAGACACTTTCCTCTTTATCAGACCTTTCTCAAAATGCTGTCGCCAATGAAGCTCCGCGCTATGTTCAAAAGCTCGACAAATATGGACGGGCTTATGCAACGGGCAAGCGTAAGAACGCTGTTGCCCGCGTTTGGATTAAGCCAGGCTCAGGAAAAGTGACGGTTAATGGACGTGACATTGAAGTTTATTTCGCGCGTCCTGTCCTGCGCATGATCCTTCAGCAACCCCTGGTTGTCTCAAGACGTCTTGGTCAGTATGATCTGATCGTTTCCGTTGCGGGCGGCGGCCTCTCCGGTCAAGCCGGCGCTGTGCGTCATGGATTAGCAAAAGCCTTGACGCATTATGAGCCAGATCTGCGCACGCCTTTGAAAAAAGAAGGCTTCCTCACACGCGACTCGCGTGTTGTTGAGCGCAAAAAATATGGTCGCAAAAAAGCGCGCAGAAGCTTCCAGTTCTCGAAGCGCTAATAGAAGCAACGCACATCTCAAAGTTAAAAGGCGGCTTTCGGGCCGCTTTTTTTATAAGTCCCGCGCATCACCCTCCCCCGTCTCAACAATCAGCCTATAAAGGCGCCATTTAGGTATTGGCTCAAATGGGCCAGCCAGAATAAACATGCCATTATTTTCAATTAAAACAATAATTTATAAAATAATTTCACCTTCAGGGAACGCTTTTGCCTTTAATGCGTTAACTAGCTGAAAAGATGCATGACCGACCCGCTGGATAGTTCTTTTCTCTGGCATGTAGGAATACCGATGGAAGTCTTCGATCTTAAATTGGACAATGACGTCACAAGCCTGATTAAGCGTCGGCTGCGTCAGCAATTTGATGTCGATTCTAATGAACCATTGCCTCAAGAATTATCAAGAATGGTTGATGCCCTTCAGTCAAAGCTCAATATGCTTTCTTCCCTCTGTGCGCAGCCAAAGACTAATCAAAGCGCTTAAGGCCTTAAGACAGTCTATAAGACCCAGCTCAAGATACCCTCAAATATTGGCAGAGATGTTCTGGTAAAGATTTAGTAAAAAACTGGTCCGCCATACATTGGCCCTGGGCCATACATTGGGCCAGGACCATAAACTGGTGCGGGAACCGGATCGACGCCAACCTTATTTCCCTTCGCCGCCATACATTGGGCATAGACCGTGTCATAGCGTGACTGAATAGATCCGCCGGCCTGCCGCGCCTGACCTTGACCAACCGCGCTGCCAAGCAACAAACCAGATCCCGCGCCAATCGCTGCGCCTGTGCCTGGGCGATTACCCGCTGCCGCGCCGATTAAGGCGCCTGTAGCGGCGCCAAGACCTGTCCCAATCACGGCGCTGCCGAGGGCCGCATTATTACTTGCGACGCCTGGCGACTGTCCGCCAATCGCGTTTTGCGCCGCATTTTGACAATAGGCGTCGTCTTTTTGAAAAGCGCCGTAGGATTTACCTTTTCCCGGCATCACGGGCACTTGCGGCATGGCTGGTCCATTACCAGCACAGCCTGACAGCGTTAATCCGACAAGTGCAATAAAGCTGAGTGAATAAAAAGTTTTTTTGCCCATCGGACAATGCGCTCCATTCAAAAGAGTAAGTTGATTAAAGAATGAAAAAAAGGAAAGTTTGAGGCAACTGCCGCTATGGGGTGCTTATAATCTCGCGTGATATGGTTTAGAAATTCTAAATACTCTTCACAAGATCTCAAACGCGAAGCTTGGTAATCATCCCCCAACCCTTGAGTCACGGAATAAAGGCGATCACTCTCGTTGGGGCGCCAGAACCTTTACCAATCTTCATCGGCAGTGCAATGAGAGTAGCGCCTGTTTCAGGCAGCCGATCCAGATCAGAAAGATTCTCTAGTGCAGGCACATTCGCCGCGCCAACAATCCGATGAACCTTAAAATCCTGCGACTGTCCGATATCGATGCTTGCCGTATCAACGCCAATCATTTTGACGCCACGCTGTGAAACCAAAAAAGAGACAGCCTCTGCGCTATAAGATGGGAAATGAAGTTTTGAGACGTCACCTGGCGTATCATCGCCTAGATATGATTTCTTATCAGGCCAACGCGCACTCCACCCAGTGCGCAGCAATACAATAGCGTCTTTGGGTATGACGCCATTACGCGTTTCCCATTCTTTAAGATCATCCTGAGTTAAGGCGTAATCGGGATTGATGTTTGACTGGCGTGAAATATCAATAACCACAGCTTTTCCGACATAGCGCTCAACAGGAATGTCAGAGCTGGTCCAGGAGCGCTCTCCAAAATGCATCGGCGCATCTAAATGTGTGCCGCTATGTTCTGGAGAGCAAAATGTGTTTGAAAAGTAAAAGAAGCCCGACTTCGTAACGCCTTTAAAATTCTGTTTAAGCTCAAATCCTGTTTTCTCAGTTGGCCAAGCAATTGTTTGCGCGTCAAATGAATGGGTCAGATCAATAATCTTGGCTGTTGAAAGGTCTAGGGTCTGTGAAGTGGCGACATCATACGCACATAAATTAATTGAAACGCAAAATAAGCTTAATACTAATTGGCGTATCGTCATGCGCGTTATCCCTTTGCAAGCGCCGGTCGAAGAAGGCGCTTAATTTTACTTGTCTAAAGGTTCGATGGATGAAGATTCAGAATCATGATCATGATCGAGTTCCAGCCACATCGCGTTCAAGATGGCGAAGGCGCAGGCCAATCCAAGTCCAAGAATCCAGGAAAAATACCACATGATTAATCACTCCTCTTAATAAAAATAATCCTCGCCTTGTTCAATCGCGCGCTCAGTCACAGGCCCCCGCAAAACATGATAGACCCATGAGGTGTATGCCAGAATAATCGGCAGGAAAAAAACGACCGCAACAAGCATGATCCCCAGTGTCTGGGCGCTGGAAGATGAATCCCAAATTGTCAGGCTGTGATTTGGATGCGTTGATGAGGGCATTAAAAAGGGAAACATACTAAAACCCGCCG
>Ga0007848_1000529_pt1 | contig 12074 bp, 12 predicted proteins | sample CryBogCBH18Jul08_FD_71209 | JGI IMG/M metagenome (GOLD analysis project Ga0007848, IMG submission 71209) | Freshwater microbial communities from Crystal Bog, Wisconsin, USA - CBH18Jul08 | ecosystem: Environmental > Aquatic > Freshwater > Lake | place: Crystal Bog, Wisconsin, USA | collected...
GCTGGTTTGGATTGTTCCTACGGTTCCATTGGAATTTGTAAAGATAATACAATTGGTGGCAGTAGACCCCACGCTATTACCAACATTTATTCCCGGACGACCACCGTTAACATTTAATACTTGTAAAATAGCATTTGATGCGTTGATGACTGCTGTCGTTCCCACCAGCAGATTGCCAGTAGAATCAATACGCATTTTTTCAGTAGTAGTTGTTGATCCAATGGCAGTTGTAGCAAAACTAAGATATGTTCCTTGGGCTGTATCGGTCCAACTTTCTGCAGTGTAAAAACCAATGTTTGCCTTATTTGTAGAGGTATATCCCGTTGCGCCATAACCAAATGCGGTTACAATACCAAGAAGAGTGTCAGAAGATGTAATGGTACTTGGGGATGCAGCTGTACCAAAAGCCCTTCTGAAGGACAAACTACTTGATGCTGCTGTTCCAAAAGAATCAATTAAAAGCCTAGAAGTTCCGTTATCCGCTCCAATAATTGATGCAATAGTTCCAGATGGACCTGCCGGAGCAGTACTTGTGTTGTTTGAAACAACAAGTTTATTTCCCGGTAAAGTTGTTCCAATACCTACGTTACCGGAGGAATCAAGTGCAATATTAACAGTAGCCGATGAAGGCTCTTGGATAAGTGTTGTTTTTAATGTTGCGGCCATAAATTAAGTTCCAGACGTTGATGCAAGAAGATAATAAGTCGTGCCGCCAATATTTATGGCAATTTTGTTTGTAACCGTATTGGTTGTAGATGCCGATACGGCAGTAGACGCCAAAACTGTTCCCGTGGACGCTGGGAATGTAATGGTGTTTGTCCCCGCCACCGCTGCCGGTGCTAGGGTAATCTGGCCAGAAGTTGCGCCGTTAAGAGTTACGGATGCCATGTTATACGACCGTCCACGTTGAGGTTGATGGAATAGTTACGGTGGCACCTGAGTTAATTGTCACCGGACCAAACGTACCCGCATTGGTTGAAGCTGGTATGGAATAGTTTGTGGTAACGGTTTGCCCATTGTTAAAAAAGATAGCATCTGTGCCGCCACCCGTTGCGCCACCGCCCGATGCCGATATGGTGTAAATGGCACTGCCATCACTGAATATGTAATAGTTCTGCGCTTGCGGAACAGTAACGCTTGCCCCGCCGCCACCAGACGAAACAGTAAGGACACCGCCCCCACTAAGCGAGTTTGCAACAATCCAAAAGCCAGAAATTCCCGTTGGGATGGTGATACTTGCCGTTGTGGAGACGACTCCGCTCAATAGCACGCGAAAGTTTTGATACTGCGTCTGCGTAAGAGTTACAGCCGACCCATTAGATAGGGTAATTGTCGTTGTAGACCCAAAAGCGTTGTCAATAATGGTGAAGTTAGAATTGAGGATGGTTCCCCAATTCTGTGTGCCATCCGCCGGATCATTAAGACCCTTGTTAGTCGTAAAAGACATCAGGCTACCCCTTATTCAAGCCCGTATGCCTTGATCTTTTCAAGACGGCCCAACCCGCCACCGGCAGCGTGATCAATTACATGCTCAACCTTGCCGCCAGACTTGCGCCCCATAGGAGGCATGCCCGGACGAGCAGCACCCATTGGAGGCATACCACCACCCATAGGAGCGCCCATTGGCATGCCCTGTGGAGGCATCATGCCCTGTGGAGGCATTGCTGGCCGTGGCGGTGGCGGTGGTGGCATCATAGGGCCACCCATCGGAGGCATTGCTGGGGGCATTCCGCCTTCAGTGCCATGTGGGTGAATCATAATGTTAATGTGGGTCTTGCCCTTACCAATGGCTCCGCCACGCTTCTTAGCAGTGCGCCCGCCGTCAGCGCCCGGAACTTCGTACGGGTAGCCCTTGCGTACGTATAAGCCACGCCCAGCTTCGCCGCCGTCAGCGTGATGCATACGCTTTAGCGTTTCCGCCAAATGAGCCTTCTTGGCTAACTTCGGGTTTTTGCTGTGTGCAGCTTTTTCAAGCTTCTTAGCGGGAATCTTTTCGCCAGCCGGAACATGAAGAGCCTTATGCAACGATCCGGGATGCTTAATAGCGCCCTGAATCCACTTTTCTCCGCCGCCAGATGCATGCTTTGTGCGCCCGCCGCTGCACATTTTGCATGAGCAATCTTTGTGATGCATAGCGCCGCCGTCAGCTTTAAATGCCTTTGGCTTGAGAATCTTGTGCATCAATTTCTTGTCTTGCACTTCATCGGTGTGCTTAGCGGCACCACCCTTGGCGCGTTTAGCAGGGATTTTACCGCCGTGCTTTGGCCCCATGCGATCAGCAGTAGGATTGCGTGGGCCAGTATACGTATATGGAGGCTCTACTGGACGGCGTGGTGGTAATGGAACGCGAGCAGGAATGCCACGATTTTTCATGGCATCTTCAATTTCAGCTTGGCGGATCATTTGCGCAATTTGATCGGGCGTACCCGCCGCCTCACCATCAGCATGATGTTCGCGCTTAATCTTACCGCCACGCTTCATGCCGCCAATGTGCTTGATGCCCTTGCGTTCGTCGTTAGCCATTTTGTCGTCACGATTGATCAAACCGTCAACCGTCATTGCGCGACCACCCAATTTGCGGGCTTTGCGATCTGCGCGTTTCTTTGCATGTTCGCCGTGGACTGTGCCACCAGACTTGTATTGGCGGGGGCTGACTGGGCGCATGCCCGTCTTAATGCCGGCCTCTTCCATAGGAGGGGGCGACCACGAGGATGAATCAACCTTCGTGTGTGGCTCACCAGCCTCAAAACTCTTTAGCTTACTGGCTGCACCTTCACGCGCCGCTTTACGATATTCATGCATCGAACCGCTCCATCACTGCGACATCGCAGTTGCAATAAGAGAATATTAAACCATAACCGCCCGTTTTACAACATCTGTTCACGTTTTGTTTCTAACCATCAGCATGCGCAAAGCGTTAGCCAATGCATTGTTTTCCCCAATTCTTCCGCCACCAGCGTAACGATACCCCGGAATTAACGCAGGATTTAACCCAGTATTATAACTTTGCGTTGGATACACATAGTTTTGGTAAGTTGGTGTTGGAGCGTAAGTAAATGGGGTTGGTTGATTAGGGACAACGGGCGGCATTACATATGGTGTTTGCGTATCCGTTGCCGAACCTAATGTGGCCCCTGTTGTTAGTAATGGATGGTCAGGTCCACCGCCAGTAAGCCCAAGGTTTCCACCGCCAGTAACCCGATCAACATTTTGGCTGATTGCATTATATTGCGGCGAACCAAGATTATATGACGGCGTAAATTTGTCCGTTAAAAAGTCGGCAACGCCTTGCACTGCGTTTGTTATTGGGTTTCTGCTTGTAACATCAGGCACTCGTTGCCCAAGGGCCATGTCTGCAAAAGTGTTTTTTGGGCCTAATGCGCCAATTGCTTCATTATATCGAGCAATTTCTGCGGGGTCTTCACTTGTAAAGGCAGCATATTTGTTATTAGTAATAGCCGGATTAGCGATAGAAGTATCAGCAACAGTTCCCGGAGGACTATATGTTGCGGATAAATCAACGCCCTGTATAGATTTAGCTGTATTTTTGGCTGTGTTATCAGCAATTTGTTGAGCGTCTACTGTTGGGGTAGTTCCCATCGTAGATTTGGCTATATTTTTTGCTGCGGCAACGGTATCGGAGATAGGAGTGTTAAGTTGTTCATCTTCAATAGCTTTTTGGACTGGGTCTAATAACGGATCAACACTTGGAGTAGGGGTTGGATTGTTTACATCGGGAATGGGCGCACCAGTTGTAGCACTGATGGCAGTTCCAGCGGCGCGTCTCGCATCATCTTTGGCTTTTTCTGCCGCAAATTGGTCAAGAGTTTCTTGGGAAACAGTTGGAGGTTGAACTTTTTCTGCTTCTTGTATTGTTGTCGGTGTCATCTGTGTAAAATCAGCTAATGGTTTTGCTTCAGCGGGGGAAACGCCAAACATTTCATTAATAGCTTTCATTGCCGAACCAAAAAGCGATGTATCTTCTGGCGTTTTATTTTCAATATTACTAGTATCTGGAGTATCGGCAGCGGCGTTAGCTTGATTGCCTGACTCTACTTGTGCGTCAGATACTTTGCCACCTTCTGGCTGAGATGTATCAGCTTGTTGGGCTTCATTGCCACGTGGATCGCCGCCCGAAGTGTCGCCGCCCGAAGTGTCGCCATCGCCGCCCGAAGTGTCGTCAAACTCAACCAAACCAGTCAAAGGGTTACGTTTGCCCGATCCGCCACGCTTTTTAAGCAGTTTGGCTTCCCGTGGGTTGATGTGCGCTAGGATTGTGTCCTCTCCACGACCCATCGCCTGAGCAATACGAAGTGCGTCTCTTACGCTTTTAGGCTGCATGGTCGTCCTCGTGGTCTAAATATCTGCGAACTAAATTCATAGCATGGTCTTCAACGGTTCCACCAATATTTCGTCGTTGAACGGTTACTGGATCAAACATAACAGCAGTTGGAAATCCTTGGTTTGGTTGCGCATACCCTGAGTATCCATATTGCCTAATTAATTTTTCAAAATCGTTCATTATTTGATCATGCGGGATAGAGTTAGGGTTAAAATTTGATAAAGGTGACGACAAATTGGATTGTTTGGCTAAACGATATAGCTTTTCAGGGTCATCAGCTAGATTATATAAGTTTTTCCCTTGAGCCGCATAACGTGTTGGTCCAACACCCGCTTCTGGAGTAACTGTCCCCGGTTCTCCTAAGTAAAAATAACTTCTTCCTTTAATGCCGCCAGATAAAACTCTATTACGTTCTGCCCCTCTAAGCCCAGTTCCGTATTGATATGGATCAGTTTGTCCTAAAAAAGGGCTAAAACTATAATGCGTCAAAGGTGAAGAAAAAGTTGTTTCCTCCGCTGGTTTAATTAACTTTTGAATATAGCTTGGCATTTCACCGCTATAAGAAGTGCTTAAAAACTCAGGAGGCAATAAAACAGATTTATTAGGGGCATAATTCCATTCGCCATACAAAGATTTTTTGGCTTCTTGTAATTCTTTTAAATTAGATACATCTCCACGTTTTTTTGCTTCAGCCATTTTGCTTTCAACTTCACGTATAGCTTCATTTATTCTAACATTTGCCGGCGTGTAATTTACAAAGCTATTTTGACCACGTGTTTCTGCTGTCATTGCTAATTGAGCAAGCGGAGAATACATTTGCGAATGAACACCCCACGCCCGTTCTTCACCCTCTGGTCCAAAAGTGTTACCGTAAATTCCATGACCAAATGCATCGTGAACGGCACGAAATTTTTCGTTTTCATTTAATCCTGTTTGGGGATCAATATTATGTAAAAAATCATGTTTATCTCCCCCTTGATAAACAAATAAATGATTATTATCATGCAAATCATGCAGCATATTAGAACTATCGGCGTAGTTTCCTTCACCATTTTGGTGATAAGAATAACGCAAATTTAAAGTATTAAATTGTTCAGCAGTTTCTTTTGCCATTTGATCATAAGCTGATTTTAACAACTCATCATAATTTTTAGCACCTGATTGTTTGATTACATCAGGCATTGTTCTTTTGTAAGCATCAAAAATTTCTTGTTTATATTCAGGCGAACTTTCTACTGCTAAACTATACGTTCGGCCAATAGCTGCTTGTTTTTCTAATGATGACGGAGCCATTTTTGGTTGTGAAACTTCGGGCAACCCACGAGCGCTTACATATGTTTGTGCCGTTTGTAAAACTGCATTTTGATCGTCAGCCGGCATTACCTTATAGGGTTTATACGTTGTCTTGTCATATTGTGTATCTCCGTATCTAATCGGTCCTGTTCCCTTGGAGTCAGCGGGGGAGTTTGGCCATATTCCAGAGTCATCTTGTGTAGCAATTTTCCCACTTTCTCCATTACCTTTTCGTGAGACTCGATAGAACGGCCCTGATTGTTCTGTTTCATAATTAAGTTCCTTTTTTAATAAAGTTGACGCATCTTGTTGCGCTGTTTTAGCCACAGCACTTTCTGCTGTTTTGGCTTCTCCTCCAAATCCCGGAATAGCACCTACTCCAGCCATTGCAAGCAAAGGCAAAAGTTGGTTATAAGTTTTTGTGTCACCTTTTTGTTTGGCTTCGTTTAATTTTGCATTTATTTCTCCCACCTGACTAATGCCACTAAGCGTTGAAGTGACTGGCATTAAATTAGTAAACGTCTCCTCTGGATTTGTTGCCATATGATAGGCAGCCTCCCCAGCTTTACGCAGCGGATACGTTGTCGTTCCAATTGGGTCTTGATACAAATTCTTTGCAAGACGCACAGCCATTGCTTTGTAAGTATTAGGATCATTGGCGGTATTAAAAACCTGTTTCCCCGAAGCTACGGCATTGGCGGGGAGGTTTTCAAATTGGTTTGGTGGCGCAACAGTGGCCGTAGCGGGGTGGGCGTTTAAATCTATAGGTTGAAACCACGAAGCGGGCATACGAGCAGACAAATTAGCTTCCTCGTCAGCACCTTGACGAGCAATTCGCAAAGCATTGTCAACACTTGAATCATTTAGTGTGTCAGCCATAATATACCTACTGGATTACGCCGCCGGGGGTGGGTGTCATTGGCTGTTCATTGCCCTCAAGGCGTTGAATCATGCCCGGATCAAGGATTTGTTGCACTATGCCAAGCCCCTGTGGGTTCATAGCCATCTCTTCAGCCAACTTTACTGCCGCCAAACGTTCACGACTCTCTCTGTCACGCTTGCGATTGGTAGCATCCAACTGTGCATCAATGTTTTTCTGTTTAATTTCAGCCATTTTGACTTGATCTTGCGGGGACATGCCTTGCTGACCACCATTCTTTGACTGCAAGTCTTGAACTTTGGCTTGAGCCTCCATCATTTTGGACTGCGCCGTAATCATAGCAGCCTGACCAGCCATTTGAGCGGCATTTGCTTGCGGATCGGGCGGTGCGGGCTGATTAACAGTGTCACGCAACAGTGAAGTTGGGTTGCCCCAACCCAATGTAAGCAATGCTTCGCGATTAACGGCATCAAGATTGTACAAATCGGGCGCTTGTTGAGCCAATTGGATCAATGCGGTGACTTTCATCACGCGCTGAATGTGGCTGGCGGTGTTAGGGTCGGCTTGCGGCACCAATTCGTAGTTATCCAACGCCGAAAGGAACGTCTGTTCGTCCCATTTGCCGGCTGGACGCTTATTGCGTTGCCAAAATGAGTCGGGATGCTCCCTAAAGCATTGTGCAATAAGCTGAAACTCGTCAGCTTGTGCTGCGTGTAGACGTTTGTGAACGCTATTAAGCACCTTTTGCGCTTGTTCAATGATAGCAAGCGTGGTTCCAACGGGAGCATCTTGTTTACCTTCGCCCACTTGCATCTCAGCAGTGCCGCCAACGCGCTGACCGTACTGGCTAATCTGTTCAGCAAAAGTAGCTAATGCACCAGACGGCTCTTTGTACGGCAATGGCATGACAGATTGCTGAATTGACATACCCGCCGTATCAATTTGAGCGCCGCCGCCGGGTGGAATGCGAAAAATGTTGCTATTTTGGCGACCAGAAGTCTTGGCATACAGAAAACCGGGGAAGTTTGCGTACATACCGGCATCTAAAAGTTCGCGCCACACCGCTGTGAGGGCGTTTGTAGTGTTGCCAAGGATATGCAGTAGACCCATACCATAAAATTTTAAGCCGGGGATAAAGTCATATTTAACAAAATGGCTAGTAGCTTCGGGCAAATCTTCTTCATCTTCCGCATAATTGCGAACAATGTTGAGAATTTTCTTTGACGACACGTCAATTGTCACGCGATATGGCACTTCAAGGCCAGTCACTTCGCCGTCAATCTTATGTTCGTAGCCACTTACGTCCAGTTCACAATAGCATTCGTAAATCTCACGGTCGCGATCTTCTGCCACCATTACGTCCGACTGTGTTCCCTGAATGGCAGACTTTTCAAGCTGAACTGCGTCAAGTATCTTTTGCTTAGGTTCGCCAAGTTCAATGTCGCGATACGCGCCAATAATTTGCATACGCTTAACAACGGATGGGCGCATTGAAATGCGGTGCGTAACCCGTCGAGCGTTAGAAATGTCGGTGGCTTCGTTGTTTACAATCAAGTCGTCCGCATCAACCGTTTCAGAAACGGGGCGATTCCGTAACGGACAATAGTAAACTTTTTTGAAGGACGATCCGCCAAAACCCAACATGAACAACATTTTGTCGGTGTCTGGGTAATATTCTTTTGCGGTTACGGTTAGGTAGTGATTAAAATCGCGCTCAAGATATTCCGCCTGTTGGTCAACGTCTGGCGAATCTTTGTTGCTATCTACGCGAACCTTTACAGGCCCGTCCGTTGGCAATAGTTCCGCACGAGCATTCGCCTGAAAGCGCAAGACGGATTCAAGCAGGAGCGGGTGTCGTATACGGGACATTCCCTCGACAGGTGCGCCATCTGCCGTGCCTTGCTGACCCGGTATTTCAATTTTAAGGCCCAGAAGTCGCAAACCCTGCGCACGATCTTCAATCCACTCTTTGCGAGAATCAATATCTTCTTCAATGCCCTTGATAAGCAATTCGGCAATGCGGGACAGTTCATTCTCGTCAATGTCTTCCGCAAGATTGGCAAACCACTCGTCTTGATCTTTTCGTTTAACCGACTGAATAGGCTTGCCATCCAGAGACACGCTAATAGAGCCGTCCCCGTGATCAATCCTAAGAACATTGCCACTAGCGTCCAATTCAGGTTGGTCAACGTCATCGTCTGCATCCATTACGACAACAGTGTCCTGACCCTCATTTGAGGGGTCATCCTGCTGGTCCTGATCAAGGCGAAGGTTGGGGACGAGTCCGGGCGTAAGGGCCATGTGCAACTTCCTGTTGGAATAACTTGCACACTATAGGCTAATTACGCTCTATTCGCAAACCCTTCAACGCCATCTTCATCAGGAAGATCAATAGAAGGCTTGTTTAGAGCCTCTAGCATACGCAATAATTCAAGGCGCAAATCGTCTTTTGTGTCACCCCAAGGCTTCACTGAGTCGGATGTCATGCCCTTAATATTGCCATCACCATCATAAAATACTTCGTGAATGGCATAGCCAACGTCTGGGTCGCCAAACAAATTGCGAGTTTCGTATTTAACTACGCGATGATTCCACGTCATTTTGCGTCTCCTTTATAAGACGCTTGCTTATTTACATGGTATGCAAGTTGCCGTCAAGTGCTTGTGCTAACGCCGTAATAACTGACACTGCAACTGACCGTTTAATACAAAGTTCGTGTATTTTTCTGTCAATATAAACGGTAACTTTTATGTAACCGTTGCCCAAGTCATTTGCGACAAGTGCTTCAATCTTCTTTGTCGGCTCTGTTGTCATGGCCCAATCATCCCGCAATAACCGTGCGTTTCACTGTACCCAACGGCTGGCAATTCTTCGGATACGGTTTCATCTTCCCATTGCCTATTCCAACGCCAAGCTGCGCACTTGCTTGCAATGCATGGGCGACCAACTTCAACATTTCCAATGCGGACAAAGCGCCCCGGCGTACCCTGACCAACTCCCATAGGGCAAACAATTGCTGCCATTTGGTCTGGTGTCATCAAATGCGGGTTTTCAATCACTGCGTTCTCCTGTATAGGTTGTTTTACATACCATGCAATTAAACGGGGTACAATGGCATACTATCCTTATTCCCACGCCACTCTCGATTGGACGCGAGTTCGGCAGTCCGCTCAGCGCCTCGCTGAAGCATGCCAGTGCCACGCAGCCAATTTAATGCTTGCGTTACCGTATCGTGTAAGTCGTCATGTTTCCCCTTGGGGAATGTGGCGCATTGAGCCACAACCATTTCGGCCCACACCCGAAACACGTCTCCGCCCTTGTCCGTTGGGGCAACAACCATCCCCTCCGAAAACAAGTGCTGAACCGCATAAGTTCTGGCGACCTTATCCATTCCCTTCGGGTCAATGAGCCGTACGCCGTAATCTTCGTAACCGAATAGGCGGCGCATTTCTTGGCTGACGGAAATGCCAGACGCTTTGTTTTCAATGAGCAAAAAGTCAATTTTCCACTCTTTGGCTGACGCGCCAATCTTTTGCACCAGTTCGTGCAATTCCATGCGGCCTTGCCAAGCATGCATTAAAATAGCTTTGGGAATATCCGCTTCACGCTCTTCGGACGAAATACGTGTCCAATTTCCAGACATTTCATTGCCGACAACGCCAGTAGTTGGGCCTGAGTCGCGATACACTCCCCAAATAGTGCAAGCAGAAAAGTCACCCTCAAACTCCTTCGCACCAAACGCCGTATCTACGGACGCTACAACAATCTCAAGGTTGTGTGGAAACTTTTCTTTAGTCCACTCGCCCCACCACTCACGTTTTAAAATGCCGCCCCCGGTCGGTTCCGGTCTTTGCTGAAGCTGTCCTGCTGTTGCATATGGTCCAAGAGTTTTCTCAAGGAGGGTGACTTCTTCGTCACCGAAGCGTTCGTCCCATAAAAGCTGACCTTCTTCAGTCCTCTCGTCAGTCCAGATAACTGCCTGTCCGTCATTAAATTCCGCAGGAACAAGAACATTATACGTCCTCCTAGCTGGTTCAAATCGCATGGGCAAACAAAGGTGCGTCCAGTTGCCAATATCCTTGGACAAAATGTGTCCAGTAATATCTTGTTCCGAAAGCCTCTGTTGGATAACGATTTTAACGCCATTCTTGGGGTCGTTCAAGCGGGTTGACCACGCCATGTCCCACCACTCTATGGTTGAGTGGATGATAGCGTCAGAATTGGCTTCCTGCGCGTTATTAGGGTCGTCAGCAATAAGGTAATTGCCGCCCAGACCAGTCGTAGCCGATCCGACCGATACCGTATTGCGGATGCCGCTCTTGTTGTTTTGAAAGCGCGTTTTGGTGTTTTGATCACCAACCAGACTGAATCTGTCGCCCCAAAGCGTTTGATACCATTTGCTTTCAATCAGCCGCCGGCATTTAACGGAATCCTGCACCGACAAGTTCATGGCGTAAGACGAGTGCAGAAATTGCATGCCGGGGCCGGAAGTGGGCGACTTTAACTTTTGCGCCCACACCCACGCTGGGAACATAGTCCCAGTAATCGTGGACTTTGAAAAACGTGGCGGCACGTTAATGATTAGATTCCTAATATAGCCATCAGCGCAAGCTTGCAGATGTTCGCAAATGGCTTGCAATGCAAAGCCGCCTTCAGCAAACGGGGCAGAATCAATTTCCCGCCACGCTCGCTGGGTAAAGCCGTACAGGCTTTCTTCGTAGTTAGCCGCCTTGGCTTGACGATATAAGTCACGCCGCTGGCCTTCAGTCATCTTTTCAAGGTCAAATTTCATGCATCTGGTTTACAGTCTGCAAAAAACTATATCAAGCAACCTTGTTTATGGTAATTTTGGGCCTCAAACCTTTTAGACGTTTGACGGCACTTTCTGGATAAGCCCGACCAATATGCATAATAGATAAAATTTGCTCCACTTTGCGGCGGCGTTCTTTGTGTTCGTATAGATCGCCACTAATAAGGTCGTATTCAATGTTTTTCATAACCTCAATAGTTTTGTTGCATGCCGCCAGTATTGTATCGTAAGTCAAATCGTCTAGCCACGAAGCTTTGATAAGAAAGTTTGCTTCCTTTTCCGACTCCGTTAATTTGTCATCTTCTTTTTTATTCTTTGGTATCATACCAAATTCTGATATATATTCGGTTACTATATCGTTAAGCGTAACTGCTGCCGCCATATTCACAAAGTCTTGGTTCATTTTTCTTTCCTCACATTGTTTAACGCCGCATTTGCAACGTCTTTGCAATCTACAACATAATCTTTGGTCAGGATTTGTTCTAATGCAACACTCATTGTCGTATTGTCGCCCATAATGGCGTGAATAAAATCAGCCACTTCATTTAGCCCTTGCTCCCGGCACCGTAAGCACCAATCCCAATAAGTTGGAAACCGTTTAGTCATCATCAATGCCAATGACTTGGAGGCTTTCACGCATATCAAGCCAAGCATTAATAAAGGTTTCCCGCATGGTTTCGTAACGGTCTATTTCCGCCTTGCGCTCCAAAAGCAAATCAGCCGCCGCCCACTCAAGGGTTTGTTCTTTT
>Ga0007848_1000531_pt1 | contig 12056 bp, 6 predicted proteins | sample CryBogCBH18Jul08_FD_71209 | JGI IMG/M metagenome (GOLD analysis project Ga0007848, IMG submission 71209) | Freshwater microbial communities from Crystal Bog, Wisconsin, USA - CBH18Jul08 | ecosystem: Environmental > Aquatic > Freshwater > Lake | place: Crystal Bog, Wisconsin, USA | collected...
CTTGGAAGTGGCGTTTGAAACGACGCGGCCGGTGGCGGAAAAGGATGTTCAAGCGGATGCGATTCTTACGGATCAAACGAATCGCGTTGTCTGGTTCTATCGCAACCAGAACAAACAAATTCCGCAACTTGCCGATCGCACGTTTGGCGCGGCGATTTCCGGTGCCGGTTTGGTTTCCGTGAGCAGTGCGGTTTTGCATTCCACGAAACCGGCGAAGCATCACGAAATTTCCATTTGCGTTTTGACGGCGCAAACGCCGACGCCGGAAGTCTGGCTGGCGCAGTTGAATCAAGTCGCCGCGCAGGCGGAATCCGTTTCGCTGGAAACGGCGCGGAGTCAGCATGTGAAATGGTGGGGCGATTTTTGGAACCGCAGTTGGATTTCCATCTCCGGCGACGATGACGCGGCGAAAGTGATGCAGGGTTATGTGCTGCAAAGATTCGTCAGCGCGTGCGCCGGTCGCGGCGCGTATCCGATCAAGTTCAACGGCTCGATTTTCACGATGGACTGGCACAAGTCGGAAAAGGTCAAAGGCGTTGCCACGAACTACATCGTTGTCGCCGATGCCCGCGACTGGGGTGGGCAATATTGGTTTCAGAACACGCGACCGATGTATTGGCCGATGCTGCAAAGCGGCGATTTCGACCTGATGCAGCCGCTGTTCAAGATGTTCCGCGACATTTTGCCGAACAACGAAAAGGAAGTGCGCGACTTTTATCATCACGATGGCGCGTATTTCGCCGAGACTAAACCGTTTTACGGCGGCATCAACAAGCTCAAGCCAGATTCGCCCGGCAAATACACCGATTTTTATTATACGCCGATTCTCGAACTCTCGGCGATGATGCTTGATTACTACGCCTACACCGGCGACAAAAACTTCGCGCGCGAAACGCTGCTGCCCATCGCCGACGCCGGCATGAAATTTTTCGATCAGCACTGGCCGCACGAGAACGGCAAGCTCGTGCTCGATCCCGACAACTCGATTGAGATGTTCTGGAAGGCGCGCAATCCCGCGCCGGACATCGCCGGGTTGCGCTGGGTGCTGCCGGAGCTGCTGGCGTTGCCGGCGGATTTGACGACCGGGGAACAACGCAGCCGCTGGCAGCGTTTCCTGAAGGAAATTCCCGAACTGCCCGTGGGCGAAACCAACGGCGTGAAAGTGCTTTTGCCGGCGGAGGTTTACGGGCCGCGCCACAATTCTGAAAATCCGGAACTATATGCCGTTTATCCGTTCCGGCATTTTGGATTGAACAAGCCGGATCTGGATTTGGCGAAAGCGACATTTACCGCGCGGCGGTTCAAGGACGACGGATGCTGGCGGCAGAGCGGGGTGCAGGCAGCGTTGCTCGGTGACACCGCGACCGCGCGCAAGAATGTCGTCTTTGTGCTCCAGCGCAAAGAGCCGCAGTGCCGCTTTCCCGCGTTCTGGGCGCATGGCTCGGATTATGTGCCGGACGAGGATAATGGCGGTCACGGGATTCACGCGCTGCAACTGATGCTGATGCAAAGCGAAGGCCGTAAAATTTATCTGCTGCCCGCGTGGCCGAAGAACTGGAACGCCAGTTTCAAACTACACGCGCCGTTGAACACCACCGTGGAAGGCGTTGTCCGCGACGGGAAGGTCGAATCGCTGAAAGTAACGCCGGCGGAACGGCGAGCTGATGTGGTGTTGCCAGGATTTTAGGCTTCCGATAATTGTGATGATTATGTTCAAACTTCCGTCGGTTTTGATCTTGGCAGTGACGATGCTGTTTTCAGCTGTCGCTCAAGCCGTCGAACCGGCTGGTAAAATCAAGCTGCTCATCATCGAAGGCGTGAGCAATCACGACTGGCAGCACCGGCTGGCGCTGGTGAAGGAGATTCTCGCACGGGACGGCTCGTTCGATGTGGATGTCTCGGTCACGCCGCAGATCGCCGACGATCCGGCGTGGCAGGCATGGCGTCCGGATTTTTCCAAATACGACGTGGTGTTGTCCGGCTACAACAATCTCGGCGGCAAGGCGCGCTGGCCGGAGGCGGTGCAAAAGGCGTTTTTCAATTTCGTCACCAATGGTGGCGGATTTTATTGCTATCACGAGGCCAATAATTCTTTCGCCGAGTGGCCCGAATATAACCGTATCATCGGTCTCGGTTGGCGCAACAAGGGTTTCGGCAGTGCAATTGTCGTGACGACGAATGAGACGATCCAGTTCATTCCGCCCGGCGAAGGTGCCAACACCGGTCACGGTGCGCGTCTGGACGTGACCGTTCATCAGTTTGGTGAGCATCCCATTCATCGTGGACTGCCGCGCTCGTGGATGGCCGCTGATATCGAAATCTATCATTATGCGCGCGGCCCGGCGGAGCAGTTGAACGTCCTCGCCTACGCGAAGGAGCCGCAATCGCAGTTGCAATTTCCCATCGAGTGGACGGTGCAATACGGTCGGGGCCGGGTTTTTGTTTCCACCTACGGCCACGTCTGGAAAAACCAGACCGAGCCGAAGGGCATGAAGTGTGCCGCGTTTCAGACCATCATGGTGCGCGCACTGAAATGGCTCGCCGGTCGCGAGCCGGGCGATGCCTGTCCGCCGGATTTTCCTGCACCGGATAAAATTTCTCTGCGGCCATGAAGCATCCACTGCATCCCTTCACAGCGCTGTTGCTGTCGCTTGAATTTTCTGGGCAGATTCATTCGGCGACGAATCCATCAGACCTGTGCGGACCGATTGAGTCTCCGGGAATGAAAATCGTGGTGGATCAACGCGGTGTGCAAGCGCCCGGTTATGAGTTTAAAAACAACGGTCAAAAACCGTCGCCGTGGCTGGCCAGGTGGATTTGGGTTGGCGACCAGAAACCCATAGCTGCCGCGATGTTCCGCAAGGAGATCACGCTCGCCGATGCGCCGCAAAAGGTGCAGGCGTGGCTGACGGCAGATTCCAAGTATCGGCTATTCATCAATGGCCGGCTTGTGTCGCGAGGGCCGGTGGATATCGGTGTGGATTTTGCCGGCGGCTCAACGCACCGGTGGTTTTACGATTTTCGCGACTTGACGCCGTTTTTTGTGAAGGGAAAGAATGTCATCGCGGCGGAAGTGTTCCGGCAATGGCCGGCGGGACGCACGGTGTCGCGCGGCCAACCCGGGTTTTTGCTGGAAGCAGAAATCGCCGGTGGCGACGGGCGGAAATCGGTGGTGAAAACGGATGCGAGTTGGCATTCGTTCCCCGCTGCGCAATTTCCCAACGCCACCACTTACGATGTTGCGAAGGAACCGGCGGGCTGGTGGTCGGCGGGCTTTGATGATGCCACATGGCCAGCCAGCCGTGAGGTGAACGATGTTTGGTCGCCACTGGTGGCGAGCGAGATTCCGCCGCTGATGGAGGCGCGTTATCCGGTGCTGCGGGTTGAGGGATTGCCCGCGAATAAAATTTTCACGAACGGCGGCAGTTTCAAGGTGGTCTTCGACCGCGTGTTGAGCGCGTTTCCCGCGTTGAAGGTAAAAGGCGGCAAAGGTGCGGAACTGACCATCAAGGCGCATCATGTCGCGAAGGTGATTCTTGGCGGCGGCGAGCAGGGCTATGAGTTTCCGTTCATGACCGAGGTGGCACCAGCGTTCACCGTCGAGGTGAAAAATGTCACGGAGCCGTTGGAGATCGAAGAGGTTGGTGCGAACTTCACGTCGCAGCCGGTGGAATACAAAGGCGCGTTTGAATGCAGCGATGACAGCCTGAATAAGATTTGGAATGTGTCGCGTTGGGCGGTGCAGATCTGTTTGCAAACGCATCATCTCGATTCGCCGAATCATCAGGAGCCGATCAGCGATCCGGGCGATTATCTCATCGAGTCCATGGTCAATCATTACGCCTTCGCGCAACCATGGCTGGCGCGGCAGGACATCCGCAAGTTCGCGTGGTTGTTGAAAGATGAGCACTACCGCAACTTCCACACGAGTTACTCCATCGGCTGGCTGCAGATGCTGATGGACTATTACGATTACACCGGCGACCAATCGCTTGTGGACGAAATGGCACCGTATGTCCATGACCTGCTCGACACCTACACGTCGTGGCGTGGCACAAACGGAATCATTTCGGAGGCGCCGAATTATATGTTCATGGACTGGGTGAACATCGGCGGCTTTCCGGTGCATCATCCTCCGGCGGTGATTGGGCAGGGGTATCTCACAGCATTTTATTATCACGGCTTGGCGCTGGCGTCGCGGGTGGCGTCGCTCATGGGCGACACTGCGCGCGTGGAGAAATACAAAAAGCTGCGCGGCGAAATCGCCGTGGCTTTCAATCGCGAACTGTGGGTGGAGGACAAGGGGCTCTACCGTGATGGCAAACCGTTTCAGACCTCGGTGAAACCTTACAAATGGCTGCCGGCGGACAAGGCCATCGAGACGTTCAGCCCGCACGTCAATCTGCTCGCGGTGCTTTACGATCTTGCGCCGAAGGAACGGCAGACCGCCATCGCAAAAAAAGTGTTGGCGGAAAAACCGCTGAACACGCAGCCGTGGTTCATGCACTGGGTTTTTCAGGCACTGGATCACACCGGTTTGTTTGACCGGTTTGGCGCGGAACAGATGCGCCGCTGGCAGATCGTGCCGGAGACGCAGTCGTTCCACGAAATGTGGAACGGCGGGGATCTGAGCCACGGCTGGTGCTCCACGCCGCTCGTGCAGATGTCGGCGCGTATTCTCGGTGTGACGCCGGCCACACCCGGCTTTAAAAGCATTGCCATCCGACCGCAGCTCTGTGATTTGACCTGGGCCAAAGGCTGCGTGCCCACGCCGCACGGCGAGTTGGCAGTTTCCTGGCAATTGAGCGGCGACAAATTCACGCTGGATGTGATCGTGCCGCCTGGCACGGAAGCGGAAATAGCCGTGCCCGCTTCCCGCTTTGAGCAGCCGGCCATCACAATGAATAACCGCAAGTCTGATGCGATGGTTTACGTCTCCTCCGGAACCTATCATTTCGAGGTTACCGGCAAACGGACGCTGCTCGACGCACCCAAATGATCCAATCATGGAATTTGCCAGAGGATTTAACTCCGCTGTCCTTGCACAATCTTACTCGTAAATTCGTGTTGAAGATAATTGGATGGTCGCTGACGCAAATTGCCCCCTAGCTGATGCAACATTATCCCCTAGTCAGAAGGGACGGTTAGATTATCTTGTTCACAATCCGACAAACTTACCGCCCGATATGGGTAACGGTTTTTGTCTGGAAAAACATGAAAACCGGTTCTTGCCAAATAATCCGTTCAGGCCGCCGTGGATTTACGTTGATTGAATTGTTGGTGGTCATCGCCATCATCGCAATTCTGGCGGCGATGCTGTTGCCAGCGTTGAGCAGTGCCAAGCTGAAGGCGCAGGTAGCCGGTTGTCAGAATAATTTACGTCAGTTGGGCTTGGCGGTGCAACTGTATGCGGGTGATTACAATAGCCGATTACCATATGCTTTGCCGGTGGCGAATACGCCGTGGTGGAATGGTCAAAGCTCGGTAAATGTCACCTTGGGGTGGACTCGTCAACTTTGGGATCCGCTCGGCCACAATGCGGGTGTATATCGGTGTCCGGCGGCTGTTTATCAAACGCCAAACATGGGAACCATCACCTGGCAGGGCAATGTGATCTCGAACAAATTGTCCTATGCTCCAAACAACATGAGCGGTGGAAACGGATTTGCCAATTCCTCCCCCTTCAACAGCGGATCGACGACCAGTTATCAAACTTGGAAATTTGAGCAAGTCTCCCCCGATTCGCTAATGATGATGGACAGCCTGCGCGGTCCCAATGAGCAATCCAGCTGGAGTTTCGGCGACACGGGAAATATTGCAGCTGGCAACGACGGCTATATGGATGTGCGTTCCATTAATCTGAGCAACCATCATGGCCGGTCGTTTGGCGCTGTTTTTTTCAACTGTAGTGCGCAAATCAGTTCTATGGCAAAAATCAAGAGCGATCCCGGATATGACGCCGGTCCAGTGGTTCCGACCGGCGATCCGGCCAATCGCAATCCGGGTGACATTTCTGTCAACGGATGGAATCAAGGAAATAATAATTTCAAAGGTTATTGGACCGCGAAAGCGGGGGATTAAAGCACTTCATGAAAAATTTTCTGTCTGCCGTATTGATATGTTTTCAATGGCATTTCATCCAGGCGGCAACTTCACCGTTCGCCGACAAGCCCTGCAAATCTTACTCTTCCTACCGGGACGAAGCCGGCAAGGAGGTTGATCTGGTCTGGGGCAGCGCGCCGTTGAACGATTTTGGCTCGCGCACCGTGCAGTTTGATTTTTCCGGTGTCCGCAACCTGCGTCAGGTTCCTGCGCCGGGAATCCATCCCCGCATTTATTTCACGCCAGACGATTTGCCGGATTTGCGCCGTCGGCTCAAGACCACCCGGTGCGGGCAGGTCGCGTGGAACAACTTGTTGTGCTGGACGGAAATGATGAAGGGCCGCTACGATGACAAGGCGGCTTACGCAAAGAATGACGTTTGGCAGGGTGGCTTCGGCGGCTTGCACGGGCCGGTGCCGTTGTTTCGCCTCAACGTGCCGCGTGAGAAAGGTTTTGCCTACAACCATCATCCGGAGGCGGTGAAGATCTATCGCTCGCTGATGGATGGCAGCGCCACCAGCTTTCCCGATTATTATTGGAATGTTTTTTCACTTGAAGCTTTTCGCTGCCTGATTGAAAACGACGAAGCCGGGGCGAAAGATTTGGCGAAGGCCGTCGTCACCGCGATGAAGCTGGATCAGGCCAAGCGCGCCACCGACAAAAAGGCCAGCAATCCGTCTGACGAGCCGGTGGGCCGGTTCCAGCTTGCGTTCGTCTATGATTTCATTTTCAACTGGCTCACGCCCGCGCAGCACGCCGCCATTCACGACGAATTGGCCAACTCCACCTGGCATCACGACAACTACGGCACGTTCAACACCGCCGAAGGTTCGCGCAGCAACTGGGCCACTTTCAGTTACTGGTTGTTTGAAGTGCTCGGCATCGAGGGTGAGCCGGGTTTCAATGATCTGAAAGTGCGCGGCATGTATCGCGGCTGGCAAAATCTGTTCACCTACGGCTGGTTCCAGTCCGGCGCGACCTACGAGGGCGAGGCGAAAAACCAGCTCGGCATGGATGGTGTGATTCCGTTCGCGATGCGTCTGAAGGAATATGGCTTTCAGAATCCCTGCGGCCATCCGTATCTGCGCGCCTACGCCACGAAATTTTTACCGGCGAGCGTCATCCCCACGTTGGACGGCTTCATCAAATACGATTTGCTCGGTGGCGCGCATAGTCGCCCGATGCCGCCAGATTGTGCCGGCCTGAAATTCATGTTTCCCGACGACAAGGTGATCGACTGGATTTATCGCTGCGCCGTCGGCGAGCATTATGAAAACGTGCCCGACCGCTGTGACGGTTACCGCAATGACCTTTTGTTTTTCCTGTGCTACGCGATGGATTTTGATCCGGCCAATAACGACCCGGCGAAATTGAATTTGCCGCAAACCTTTTTCTGCGGCGAACGCGCGTTGCTGATGACGCGCAGCGGTTGGGACAAAGACGCGTTGATGTTGAACCTCCACACGCGCGAGGCCAACGGCGGCCATCCGTTTTCTGACCGCAATTCCATCGTGCTCTGTGGTGCGGGCCGTGTCTGGTCACCGCCGGGCTACGCAAGTTTCCGCACGCCGGAGAACAGTCTCGTTTGCATCGACGGTAAGACCCAGGATGAACATTCGCCCGGTCGGATGGTGGATTTTGCCGACGCGCCGCTGGCGACGTTCGCCGTGGGTGACGCGAAATATCCATGGGATTGGAACCTGTCCTTCGTAGATAAATCCGGCGGCGGATATTACACGGCGGCGGATGTGCGGGCCGGCAAGGTGAAACCGCCGAAAGGCACCGGCTGGACGCTGGAAAGTCACTGCGTCAATGATTTTGCCTTCACCAAGCTCTCCTTTGCGTATCTCAACACGCCGCTGGCGGAAAGTGCTCACTGGATTTTGCCGGTTGGCGCGGTGCGGCCCTATTTTCGCCAGCCGAATTATCCGGTGCAGCGCGCCTTCCGCACCGCCGGCCTCGTGCGCGGCGCGAAACCTTATGCGCTTGTGTTGGATGACATCCAGAAGGACAGCGCGGTGCATCATTACGACTGGACGCTGGCGCTGGAGCCGGACATCCAAATCGTCAAGGTCGAAAAGCACGGCGAACATGAACTGGACGTGATTCTTACCGGCAATGATCCGGAACAGAAAAATCCGCGCGGCAAAACGCCGTTGCCGTCGAATGTCACCGGCACCATTCCCGCCCGTCAGCCGATGCTGCTCGTCCGCGTGCTAAACGTGAATTCTACGAAGGCGGTCGCGCCGACGATCGTCGAGTTGCCCAACCAAGCCGACGCCAAAAAATATTCACCGATCCGCCGGCTGCTGATTCCCGCCGATGCGATATCGCCGGAATTCAAAGTTTTGCTTTACGCCTATCACAACGGCGAGGTGCTGCCGCAGACGAAATGGAATGGCGACCGCACGGCGCTCTCGGTCGAGACCGGCGGCGTGAAGGATCGCGTCGAATTCACGCCGAGCAAATCTGGCAAGACATCGGTGGCCATTGTGCGCGACGGTAAAACCTTGGTGCAACTGGAACGGGAAGTCACTCCCTTGAATTGAAACAAGCGCTGTTATGAAGCTCACAATCTTCTACGTTGCGAGCTTGTTGCTGTTGCCGTTGTCGGGGGTGCCGGCGGCGGAAATTCATCTTTCACCCGATGGCGATGACACCAATCCCGGCACGGTGGCGCGACCGCTCGCCACCTTGACCGCCGCGCAAAAAGTTGCCCGCCAATTGGCTGGCCGTGAAGCGGTGACAGTGTGGTTGCATACCGGTGTTTATTATTTGCCGGAGACGTTGGTGTTCACGGCGAAGGATTCCGGCACGGAAAAATCTCCGGTGGTCTATGCCGCCGCGCCGGGCGAACAGCCAGTCGTCAGCGGTGGTGAACGGTTGCAGTTGGACTGGAAACCTTTTCGCGACGGAATTTTTCAAGCCAAGACGCCGTCCGGATTGGTGATGGATCAGCTGTTCGTCAACGGCCAGTTCCAGCCGATGGCGCGCTATCCGAATTACGATGCCAACGCGCCCAAATTCAATGGCACGGCGGCGGACGCCATTGCGCCGGCGCGTGTCGTGCGCTGGGGCGATCCGGCGGGCGGCTATATCCACGCGATGCATCAGTCGCTCTGGGGCGATATGCACTGGCGGATTCTGGGCAAGAAGGCAGACGGTTCACTTGATTACGAAGGCGGTTGGCAAAACAACCGGCCCAGCGTGATGCACCCCAGGTTCCGTTTTGTGGAAGGCATCCGCGAGGAACTCGATGCGCCGGGCGAATGGTTTCATGACGTGAAAGCCAACACGCTGCTATTTTTTCCGCCAGCCGGCATGGATTTGAAGACGGCGACGGTTGAAGCGGTGCGGTTGCGGCATCTAGTTGAGTTTAATGGTTCAAAAGCACAGCCGATAAAATTCATCACGCTGCGCGGGCTGACTTTCCGGCATGCGGCGCGGACGTTCATGGAAAATCGCGAGCCGATTTTGCGCGCCGACTGGACGATCTATCGCGGCGGCGCGGTGGTGTTCAGTGGCACGGAAGATGCCACTATTGCTGATTGCGATTTCGATCAGCTTGGCGGTAATGCCGTTTTTATTAACAATTACAATCGTCGCATCGCCGTGCGCGGCTGTCTTATCCGCGAGGCCGGCGCGAACGGCGTGGCATTCGTCGGCGACCCGAAGGCCGTGCGTAACCCGCTCTTCGATTTTAAAAGCCGGAACAATTACAACCGCATTGACAAGACGCCCGGCCCGCAGACGGATAATTTCCCGGCCGACTGCCTTGTGGAAGACTGCCTGATCACGCGCAGCGGGCGGTTCGAGAAACAGACCGCGCCGGTGGAGATTGACATGGCACAGGGCATCACCGTGCGGCACTGCTCGATTTACGATGTGCCGCGTGCCGGCATCAACATCGGCGATGGTTGCTGGGGCGGACACGTCATTGAGTTTTGTGACATCTTTGATACCGTGAAAGAAACCGGCGATCACGGCAGCTTCAACTCGTGGGGACGCGACCGTTTCTGGCTCCTACAAGCCGTGCCCGCCGGCGAACTGCCGCAGTTGGCGTTGCTTGACGTCGTAAAACCGAACACGCTGCGGAACAACCGCTGGCGTTGCGATCACGGCTGGGACATAGACCTCGACGACGGCTCCAGCCATTATGTGATTTACAATAACCTTCTGCTGAACGGCGGCCTGAAATTTCGCGAAGGTTTCCAGCGCACGGCGACCAACAACGTCATCCTCAACAACAGCCTGCACCCGCACGTTTGGTTTGACAACAGTGGCGACATTTTTACCCGCAACATCGTGATGGGCGCGTATCGACCGGCGCGTATGGAAATCGCCAAGTGGGGAAAACAGGTGGACTTCAATCTGTTCACAACGTCGGAGGCAGACCGGACGAAATTTGCCACGAACGGCTGTGACGCGAACTCAATTGTGGGCGATCCGCAGTTCGTGGACGCCGCCCATGGTGATTTTCGGGTGAAGGCCGGTTCGCCGGCGTTGAAGCTGGGATTTGTGAATTTTTCGATGGATGAATTCGGCGTGCGCTCGCCGCGATTGAAAGCAATTGCCCGCATTCCAACGATACCGGAAATCACCATTGGTCCCCGTGTGACTGCCGCCTCCGGTGCAAAGCTAGTCGTTTGGTTGGGCGCAAAGCTGCGCAATCTTGAGGGGCAAGAGTTTTCGGTCGTGGGGGTGGCTGAAGATGCGCCCGGCGTTTTTGTTGCGGATGTTGCTGCGCCGTCGCCGGCCTTCGAGGCGGGGTTGCGGCGCGGCGATTTCATTCAAATCGTGAATGGTCGGGCCGTTCGCAGTGTGAAGGGTTTTGTTGAAGCCGCAAACAGTCTGATGGCCGGAGAGAAATTAAAGTTGGAAATTCTGCGCAACCAGCAGTCTATGACGTTGGGACTGGACCCGTAGTTTCTGGTGGCACGGAACCGGGGAATTCCAAACAATGATGCCGCCATGAAGCACCTGTTAAAAATATTTGCCGTCACACTTTTGATGTCGCTGGTTGCTGGAGCGGTGGACTACACCAAAGTTGTTCAAGAGCTGCCGGTTTCCAGCGCGGACCAAAAACTGAAAAAAACCGTGCTCGTCTGGGTGTTGGAAGAAGCCAAGGCGTATCAAGATGCGGGCATGGCTGGTGAAGCGCAGGCGATGTTGAAGGATGTCGAGACGTTGTTGCCAAAGAAGATTGGTCAGCCGCAAAGCGCGCCGGAAAATCTTTTTCCGCCAATCCCGAAGCCCAAGGACAATCCCTATGTGCTGGATGCCGTGAAGACGGTTGAAAAAATTGTCACGGAAAACGAGCGGTTTTCCAAGGCCAAATCAACGGCTCACGTTAGAGATGCCAAAGGTTGGGAATACCCGCGTCTGGCGTCCGAAGGATTGGAACTGGCGCGCGCCTTGTGCCATCCGCAAAGTCCGTTGGCGGGAGACGCGCGATTGGTCTTGCCGCTGCTGCGCCGGTTTGCCGAGGTCTATCGCTCGCTGGAGCCGGGAAGCAAAAATCTCGCGGACTTCGGTTGCTCCGACTCGCTCGCGGAAATGTATTTGCTGGTTCGCACCCGCTATCCCGATCTCGTTCCGCCGTCGCGGCAGGCAGTTTGGGAACAAGCGATCAAGGTGAATACGGAGGCCATCCTCGCGCAAAAAGGAGCGATTTTTGCGGCCGGCAAACCGGGAACCGGTTATCCGAACGCGGATTTCCGGCTCATCAACGGTTTGCTGTTCGGTGGCATGGTTCTCAACCGCGCCGATTTTCGCAAAGCTGCCGAAGCTGGAATGCAGCTGATGGCCACCTGTCTCTATCACGATGGCGGTTTTTGCTACATCAGCACCCAGAACGAAGTGCTTACCTATCATGCCGCCAACATCAACGCGGCGGCACGTTATTGGCAAGTCACCGGCAGCGAGTTGGCGAAGTCATTGGTTATCCGTTCACG
>Ga0007848_1000546_pt1 | contig 11807 bp, 9 predicted proteins | sample CryBogCBH18Jul08_FD_71209 | JGI IMG/M metagenome (GOLD analysis project Ga0007848, IMG submission 71209) | Freshwater microbial communities from Crystal Bog, Wisconsin, USA - CBH18Jul08 | ecosystem: Environmental > Aquatic > Freshwater > Lake | place: Crystal Bog, Wisconsin, USA | collected...
GTAGCAAGACGCCGCACAGCATGCATCGCAACAGCTGCAAAAATCCCATCCCGCGTCTGCATTAAAATAACAGCAATGATGCGGATGGCGCCCATTAGGAGGGTAAAATAAACAGCGCTGTGACCCACTGTCGCTAGTGCGTCGGCTCCTTTTTCAGACAGCGCGTCTGTTGCCCATTTATAGGCGTAGGGCGTCAGCGCATTAAAGCCCTTACTGATAAACAGCAGGACAAAGACAATAAGGACGCGGATTTCCAGATCACGTCTACCCTTGGGCCAAATATAGGGCCACAGCCGAATAATAGTCTTAAGTAGCGAGGCCTCAGAAATCGTCGTTGCGGACATATCTGGACCGCCCTGGCCCCGTTGACTGAAACTGCGCATTAATGTTCCACTTAATCCCTTGAGCTTCACGCATATATGGCGCGATGCATTATTATCTTCTATCACATTTCTATATCGACTTTTGCGCAAGCGCCGAAGTTCAACGAGAAGGCGAGTCATGCGCCAGATTAGAAATATTTGTCTATACTGCGGCTCTGCTAGCGGCAATGACCCGGCCTTCACGCGCGCGGCGCAAAGCTTTGGCCGTTTAATCGCCACGGCAGGCATTGGTCTGGTCTATGGGGGCGCTTCCTGTGGCTTGATGGGCGCCGCCGCCCATGCCGCCCTTGCAGCGGGCGGTCATGTGACGGGGGTTATCCCCGACTTCTTTGATGAATATGAAGTCGCCGAAAAACGTATTTCTGAACTTATTATTGTGAAGGACATGCATGAACGCAAAAGAATCATGTTTGAACGTTCAGACGCCTTCGTCGCCTTTCCTGGCGGCATTGGCACCTTAGAAGAACTCGCAGAGCAACTGACCTGGATTCAACTCGGGCAACACAGAAAACCGCTCATTATAGCAGATATTAATGGCTTCTGGGGACCGCTGCTTGCACTCATTTCGCATATGCGCGAAAGCGCCTTCATCAGACCCTCGCATGAGATTCGTTACCAGGTCGCCCAAACAGTTGAAGACATCTTGCCGATGATCCTCAAAGCGGCAATAGATGAGGATAAGACAACAGACGCAGATATGATCAAGCGTTTTTAGATCAGCTCTTTTTTGTCTCAGTCGCCCGCATCAACTTGTAATTGACGGCATCAACCAGCGCCTCAAATGAAGCATCAATCACATTGGCGGAAACGCCGACAGTGGACCAATGCGCACCGCTTTTATCCGCACATTCAACAAGCACCCGAGTAACCGCATCGGTTCCGCCCTGAAAAACGCGAACGCGGTAATCGACAAGTCGAATATCATCTATGTAAGACTGATAAACGCCAAAGTCTTTTCGTAACGCCAAATCCAATGCATTTACCGGACCAATGCCTTCAGCTGCAGATAAATGACTCTTTCCATCAATATTAACTTTGACGATTGCTTCAGCGCGTAAATCATCGGGCGGAAGGTCTTTTGAAAACTTCCGATCGACTAAGACGCTGTAGCGTTCAATATCAAAGAAATGTCGGGTCTCGCCCAAAGCCTGCTTAGCCAAAAGATAAAGCGATGCGTCAGCGCCTTCATAGGCATAGCCTTCAGACTCTTTTTCTTTGATGAGATCAAGGAGCCGGACGAGACGCGGATCATCCTTGTCGCAGGCAACGCCGAGCCGGTGTAATTCTGATACAAGATTTGATCGACCTGACTGATCAGACACCAGAACGCGACGAACATTGCCAATGCTGTCTGGCGAAACATGCTCATAGGTTTTTGGATCTGTCATCACGGCTGACGCATGAATGCCTGCCTTTGTGGCGAATGCGCTGGCCCCAACATATGGCGCATGACGATCCGGCGCACGATTGAGCAGCTCATCAAGGGCATGACTGATGCGCGTGAGATTTTTAAGCTGTTCAAGACTGACGCCAATATCAAACTGGGAAGAAAACTCAGGCTTCAGCAGCAAGGTGGGTATAAGCGTAGTCAGATTTGCATTGCCGCAGCGTTCCCCCAAGCCATTGAGCGCGCCTTGTATCTGACGCGCGCCAGCCCGCACAGCGGCAAGTGAATTCGCAACAGCCTGCCCCGTATCATCATGACAATGCACCCCAATGCGCGCACCAGGAATAACTTTCACAACCTGCAAGACAATGTCGCTCACCTCATGAGGCAATGTGCCGCCATTGGTGTCACAAAGCACAATCCACCGAGCGTCCGCCTCATAAGCAGCCTTGGCGCAGGCAAGTGCATATTCTGGATTGGCTTTAAAGCCGTCAAAAAAATGCTCGCAATCAACAATTGCTTCCTTGCCACGCGCACGCGCAGCTGAAACAGATTGCGTGATGGCGGACAAATTATCGTCAAGGGTGGATTTTAACGCAACATGGACGTGATAGTCCCAAGTTTTTGCTACAAATGTCACAGCGTCAGCGGCGCAATCGAGCAAAAGCGCAACCCCTGGATCATTATCAATCGATCGCCCGCTTCTGCGCGTCATGCCAAAGGCTGTAAATTTTGCTGCAAGCTTTGGCCGTTGTTTGAAAAACTCCGTGTCAGTCGGATTGGCGCCTGGATAGCCCCCCTCAATATAATCAATGCCAAGCTCATCAAGCATCGCGGCAATCTGCCGCTTATCTTCAAGAGAAAAATCGACGCCTGTCGTCTGCGCCCCATCTCGCAGCGTTGTATCATAGAGTGTGAGGCGATCGGTCATCATCAATGCATGCTCCCAGCATAGACGCCTGTGAGATCTTTTGACATGGCCGTACAGCCAAGCCATTGACCATCAATTACATGCGTCTTGCGACTTTGTGGGGTATAGTTGCGTGCGGTAAAAAAACCAAGCGCGTTGTCTGACGCCTCGAGCGTGATTTTATCAACGCCGCGATTAGCAGCGAGCTTTTCAATTGCCTCTAACAGAGAGGCTCCCACGCCTGCCCGCACATGGTCAGGATGAACATAAAGCATATCCAGCTTAGTCTTATCCCGCAAAGAAACAAAACCAACAATTTGCCCCTGAACGATCGCCAAAATCGTCAGCGCCTCATTCAATCTAACCGTCAGAGCCTGAATGTCACGCGCTGCCGATTGCCAGGCGACGATCTGCTCTGCAGCATAATCTTCCGATGCAAGGGTTTCTATGCTTGCACAAAAGAGATCAGCGACAGTCTGAGCGTCTGCAGGCAGAAAGGGACGAAATCCAATCACAGCGTGACGCGCCATGGCTAAACAAAGGCCCCTGACTGGATGAAGCGCCATAAAAGGATCAGGCTAATTGCCAGTATGGCGACTTTAAAGAGAAGATAGACAAACCAGTGCCGTTTAAAAGGCAATGTCTTTTTCCAATCTTCCTTAAACATCAACTTTACTCCTGACATGCGCCTAAGAGACCAGACTTAACAAGAAAAGGGGTGTGATCTTAACCCAGATCCCATGACGACGTGCCATCTTTATTATCTTTAAGAATAACGCCAATCCTTTGCAATTGATCGCGAATTTGGTCTGACTCTGCCCAGTTTTTTTGCGCCCGCGCATTTAGGCGCGCTGCGATCAGCGTCTCTATTTCATTGCGAGAGAGGCCTTTTTCTGCAAGCCGCTCTTCTAGGGAATGCGCATTGGCGTCGCAGACTTCTTGTTCAAGATCAAGAAACTTTAAGCAAGCAAGAAGAGCGTTTGGATCTGATTTCCGCAATTGATGAAGATGCGCCTCAGCTCTGGCAAAGTTAAGATCATCATTAAGTGCATCAAGAAACTCTTGGGTGATCTGCGAAGCCTCAATATTCCTTGTCACGCGCATCCACTCACTCATGACATTGTCCGCATCCTCAAGAGCTTTAACTGTCCAATCTATTGGTTGCCGATAATGCGTGCGCAACATCGCCAATCTTAAAACAGCCCCCTGCCATTTACGCCCGCCAAAGACATCCCTATGCAGCAATTCATGAATGGTGATGAAATTGCCCAGGCTCTTGGACATTTTCTCGCCCTCGACCTGCAAGAAACCATTATGCATCCAATAATGAGCCATCACGGGGTGACCAAATGCGCAGCAACTCTGCGCTATTTCATTTTCATGATGGGGAAATACAAGATCAATGCCGCCACCATGAATATCAAAAACCTCCCCAAGATGCGCCCACGCCATGGCGGAACATTCAATGTGCCACCCCGGACGACCAAACCCCCAGGGGCTATCCCAACCTGGCTCCGTTGACGACGAGGGTTTCCACAAGACGAAATCCATATCGCCGTGCTTATAAGGCGCCACATCCACTCTGGCGCCTGCCAGCATTTCATCAAGCGAGCGACGCGCCAGTCGCCCATAGGATTGCATCGAGGTCACATCAAATAAAACATGGCCATCGTCGGCATAAGCATGGCCATTGGCGATCAGCCGATGAATGATCGCAATCATTTGATCAATATGTTCCGTCGCCCGCGGCTGCACTGTGGGATCAAGACATCCAAGCGCGCGGACGTCTTGTTGAAAAACCCGATTAGTTTCTTCCGTCAGCTCTCGAATTGTAATCCCGCGCTGAGCTGCGCGCGCATTAATTTTATCATCGACGTCCGTTATGTTGCGAACATATGCAACATGATCAGGGCCATAAGCATGGCGCAGCAAACGAAATAATAAATCAAAAACGATCAGTGGCCGCGCATTGCCAATATGCGCATAATCATAAACAGTTGGCCCACAGACATATAAACGAACACGCAAGGGATCGACCGGCTCAAAAACCTCTTTGGCGCGCGTTAGAGTATTGTAGATTTTGAGCGTAGAGGGCATGTCATCTCCAAAGCCGCCGCGCGCGCATGAATGAGCTGTCTAACAAACGGCCTGCGCTTGAACGGCGCGCGGTCTTCTCACCATTAGAAACAGGACGCTTCACGCTTGCCAGAAGCTAAATCTGGCAAGCATGCGCTTTATCTTTATGATCAGCTGCACCCTCTTGTGCGGCCTCAGTTCTTCACAAAATCGGCGCAGCGCGCAACATTATTTTGATCGCCCCAAGGCGTTATGACAACCGTAGAGGTTGAGCTTTCTGGCGAACCGTCAATAAGCCGGTCTGAATACACCATGTATACCAGTATATTACGTTTAACATCGCATCCGCGGACAATCTGCATGCGTTTGAATAGCAAGGAGCGGCGTTCGCTGAAGACAGAGTCGCCCTGACCAAATTTGTCCTTAAATTTGATCGGCCCATGCTGATTGCAGGACAATGAAATTTCTGAAGTCTGCTCTGCAACGCCAAACATGCCGGCGACGCCGCCTTTCTCATGCGCCGTGTAGTAACAAGCAACACCGTCAATCAAAGGGTCATCAATGCCATATGTCGCCAGTTTATCATTTGGCGTCACAAGCTTGAAGTCCGTCGATTTACGAAAAATGACATCTGGCGCTTCCTCTGCCGCAACAAATGTGGCGTTGAGAACGCAAATGAAGCTTATGATGATCAAATAAAATAAAGGCCGCATCACACTCTCCCTTAAGATTAGACATGATTTGCGCGAAAGCGCTTAGAATGGCGAAGAGTTAGAATTTTATAGTGACGTCGTGATGAAAAAAAAATAATCCTATTCCTGTTGCCATCGATGGTTTTATAATCAAAAAACATGCAGAGCTGCGAGCAGATCATCCAAGATGCGTTTTGACTGTTTCTATCAGCTGTTTGATTGAAAATGGTTTTGGCAAAAAGCCAAATTCGCCTTCAGGCAGATTTTTCGCAAACGCTTCTTCTGCGTAGCCCGAGACAAATACAACCTTAGCCTTTACACCGCGCTTTCTCAACTCCGCAAACATGGTCGGCCCATCCATTTCCGGCATCACCACATCTGAAATGATCAAATCAATCTTACCATTATTCTCTTCAACAATTTCTAACGCTTCCTGACCCGTTGTCGCCTCTAGGACTGTAAATCCACGTGACTTGAGCGCTCGCGCGCCAATAGATCGAACTGTATCTTCATCCTCAACTAATAATACAATGCCTTGACCCGTATAATCGGCAGCTGTCTTGGCCGTCTCATCGCTTTTAACCTGAATATCCTTTTCTTCCGGAATATGCCTTGGAAGAAAAATCTTAAAGACCGTGCCGCGCCCGACCTCACTCTCAACAAAGATGAAACCATCAGATTGTTTTACAATGCCAAACACCGTGGAAAGGCCCAGCCCCGTCCCTTTCCCAACTTCCTTGGTGGTGAAAAATGGCTCAAAGATTTTTTCCCGCACCTCAGGGGGAATGCCGCCGCCATTATCCTCAACTTCAATCAAGACATACTCAGCTGGCGGCAAGGCGCCATCAGCTACACTCAAACAATCGCTCTTTTGAATATTACGCGTGCGGATCTGAACGCGCCCACCCGTCGCCGACATCGCGTCACGCGCATTAACGACAAGATTAATAATGACCTGCTCAAATTGCGTAATATCTGCTTTGACAAGCCACAGATCGCGCCCATGACGCACATCCAGTTCGTTCTTTTCACCAACAACGCGACGCAAAAGAATCTGCAGATCAGATAAGGCCTCGCTCAATTGCAAGACTTGCGGACGCAGGGTCTGGCGACGTGAAAAAGCAAGTAATTGGCGCGTCAACCCAGCTGCGCGGTTTGCTGTTTCTTTTATTGAGCGAATATCTTTAAACGCTGGATCCGTCGGTCGATGACTGGATAAAAGAAGATCAGAATAGCCAATAATCGCAGTCAGCATATTATTAAAGTCATGCGCAATGCCGCCAGCAAGCTGTCCCACAGCGTTCATTTTTTGAGATTGCGCAAACTCCTCCTGCAATTTGCGCTGCTCAGTTGTATCAAGCGCATACAGCATGGCGCCAATTTTACCAGCATCACCACCTGGCGAGACAAAGAAACGCGCCGAGCGCGGCGATACCGCGTCTTCAAAGATGACGTCTATCGGGGTGATGTCGCTTTTGCCGGCGAATGCTTCTTGAAGCGCGGTGCGCAGCATGGTGCGATCACGATCGCTCATGCCATTAAAAAGCGCCCAGACTTGCGCGTCTTTGCTCTGCCCAGGCGAAAGCGCTTGTGGCATGAGTTTGGCGAAAGCTGCGTTCGTGCCATGCAAACGTCCTTCAACATCAAGTGAAGCGATCGCCATTGGCGTTGAATTAAAGAAACGCGCAAATTTAACTTCAGCGGCGCGGAGATTTTCCTCAGGCTGTTCTCCAGCCGCGCGATTTAAAACGAGGGTTCGCGAGGATCCCGCCTGTCCATTTTGTCCAAATGCGACCTGATGCAATAGCCGAACGGGCAAAGAGCGCCCATCCTTGCAGCGTAAATCAACATCGACCTGTTGTGTTATCACCTCTCCTGGCGCGCCACGCATAGCTGCAATGAGGGCGGCGCTGTCATTAGCGATAATCGAGGACAGCGTCGCGCCGCCCGAACCAACCTGCGTCAGGTCATAACCAAGCCAGCCAGCCAGCGTATTATTCATATAAGAAATATCGCCGCCAGGTTCTGCTGAGAAAAATCCAGCTGGCGCATGATCAAGAAAATCGATGGCGTGCTGGAGCTCTTGAAAAACATTTTCCTGACGCGCCCGGTCAGCCGTCATATCGGCGACCGTCCACAAAACGCATTTGACGCCGATTTGAGGCAAGGGGCGCACGCGAATGCGATACCAGCCCATTGCCCCATTCCCCGTCAGGGGGGGCGACAGGCGAATATCTTCTGCATGCATCACGCCAGAGCGCGCTGCCTGAGCAAGACGATAAATTGCCTCAGACACCTCGGGAGGACCCGCAAAAAGACGATCAACACCCTTCACGCCGGCAAGATCATCCGCATTGCAAAAATTGAGATAGGCGCGATTGGCGTATTGAACATCGGCCTCCGCATTCGTGATGAGCAAGCCTTCTTGTGATGTCTCGACGATGAGGCCGGTTAAATCATCGCTGATTTGGCGATTGGAAAATTGAATTAAGCCGACTGCATAGGCAAAAAGGAAGAAAATGCCCGCCACGCCAAAAAGCGCCAGCGCTAACATCGTAAAACGCGGTGCAAGCGCTGTCGGCGCCAGAAAATAAATCGCGGCGACTCCCAGAATGAGTAGCGCGAGCGCCAGCACAAGCACCGCGCTGCCGCGACGCTCATTTTGATTGAAGGCGGGGGACGCTGCCCGCTCGGTCATTCTGCAAGCCTTGTGAGGTTGATGGAGACACGCCACGACGAGTGCCAAAATCGTTGGCGATTCGATTTAATGGATAGGTTAATGCTAAAAACCCCGGGACAAAACGCGGAATTTAAGCTTTTCAGGGCACAACTGTCGGCCACGGCGCCACAAAGACCAAATTTTGTCATAGTTAAAGGCGTTAAAGCCGGCTCTTTCGGCGTTAACCATTTATTTACCTTCTGCCTGCGCTTGCCAGGAAAGCTGATAAATTGGCGAGCGAAGAAGAGAATAAACGAGAGACCCGCTTTTCATGGCTGACAAATTCACACAACTGCTTCCCCTGCTTGGCGCCCTTGTCGCTTTTCTCCTGGCAGCGCTCCTGCTCGTTTATATTTTCCGACTGGTTTTTGGAAAAAAAATCCGCGCGCCAGGCGCCCGCAATCGTCCCCGCAGACTCGACGTTGTCGATGTGTTCGATCTTGATAAGGAACGCCAACTTGTCATTGTGCGCCGGGACAACACCGAGCATTTGCTCCTGATTGGCGGTCCAAATGACGTGCTCGTAGAAGCGACCATTAATCGTGTTGAGGCTGCCGGCAGACCCGCAGCCTCAACCAACAGCAATAATTGGCCAGCAGCGCCAACGTCACCAGCCCCTGTCAGTGACGCGCCGTCTCAAGAGGCTCCACGTCCGCCAGTCGTCAGCGTGAAACAACCAGCGCCACTCAATCTGCCGCCTGATCTTTTTGCCTCCAAAACGTCTACGCCGCCACTAGGCGCAAGTCTGAGCACGCCAAATACTGACGCGCCTTTGACTCAATCATCTCTTGGCGCAGGCGCCCCAGCAAGACCAACGCTTGGCCAACTGCCGCCAATCCGTCCAACGCCGCCGGCGCCGCGCCCAGGCATGCCCTCGTTTTTGTCGCGCACCCAACGCATCATCACGCCAAAAAAAGAGGATGAGTCTAACGCAGAAACGGATGCGACGCCGCCGGTTGCGCCAAAACGGCCAATGAGCCCAGCTGCCCCGCCGCCGCCGCCGCCACCACCACAAGCAAAAAGCCCTAGCGCGCCGCCACCGCCGCCGCCTGTCGCTCCCAAAGCGCCGCCGCCCTTCGTACCGCCAGCCCCCGCCAGCGACCAAAAGGGGTCTGACTCACAGGCGCCCGCTCTCGATCCGCTCGAGTCGCTTGAAGAGGAAATGGCGAGATTACTTGGCCGGCCAGATAAGGATTAACCGACTAAGCCCGCCGCTGCCGATTTGCGCGGCGACGGGCGACCCAAGGCAACAGGCCATGGGAGAAACTCAGTCGTCGCGATAGACTTTCTCGCGCCGTTCATGACGTTCTTGCGCCTCTATGGAAAGCGTCGCAATTGGACGCGCATCCAGACGCATTAGAGAAATAGGCTCGCCTGTTTCTTCACAATAGCCATAACTACCATCGTCAATGCGCACCAAAGCAGCGTCAATTTTCGAAATTAATTTGCGCTGACGATCACGCGCGCGCAATTCAAGCGCACGGTCTGTTTCCGATGAAGCGCGATCAGCCAGGTCAGGATGGTTTTCATTTTCATTCTGTAAAGCAACAAGCGTCTCGCGACTTTCTTGAAGAATGTCGTCTTTCCATGACAAAAGCTTGCGACGAAAATATTCCTTCTGTCGCTCATTCATGAAGGGCTCGTCATCCGACGGCTTATAGGAGACATCAAGTTCGATTACCATAACCGCGAATCCCCCTATGGGCCTATTGCGCGGTTATATAGAGACGTAAAACGCTACTTTCAATCACAATGAGAAACCTCGCGCCATCAAGCGGTGGACAGAGACGCGGGCCTCTCTCAAATTCAAGCGACGTTTTTTTGATAAGAGCCGCTATTGCAGTGATTTACGCAAATTCTCGTCAATTTTATCAAGAAATCCCGTCGTCGACAGCCATTTTTGGTGATGACCAACGAGAAGCGCAAGATCCTTTGTCATAAATCCGTCTTCGACAGTGGAGACGCAGACTTTCTCTAGCGTGGTTGCAAAGCGTGCAAGCTCTAGGTTGTCGTCAAGCTTTGCGCGATGCGCAAGACCACGCGTCCAGGCAAAGATTGAGGCAATAGAATTTGTTGATGTTTCGTGACCTTTTTGATGCTCGCGATAATGCCGCGTGACGGTGCCATGCGCGGCTTCGGCCTCAACCGTTTTGCCATCCGGCGTCATGAGCACGCTTGTCATCAACCCTAAGGATCCAAAGCCCTGCGCAACAGTATCAGACTGCACATCTCCGTCATAATTTTTACACGCCCATATATAGCCGCCTGACCACTTCAGCGCCGATGCGACCATATCGTCAATGAGACGATGCTCATATGTCAGGCCCATTTGAAGATATGTTGCTTTGAACTCAGCATCATAAATTTCTTGAAATAAATCTTTGAAGCGACCGTCATAGGCTTTGAGAATGGTGTTCTTGGTTGAAAGATAAACCGGATATTTGCGCGCAATGCCGTAGTTGAATGTTGCGCGCGCAAATTCTCGAATTGACTCATCAAGATTATACATAGCCATCGCAACGCCTGCGCCTGGAAATGAAAAGACTTCTTTTTCAATAATGGCGCCGTCTTCACCCTCAAATTTAATGGTCAAGCGCCCTTTGCCAGGCACTTTGAAATCCGTTGCGCGATATTGATCGCCATAGGCGTGTCGGCCAACGATAATCGGAAGCGTCCAGCCAGGAACAAGGCGCGGGACGTTGGCGCAAATAATCGGTTCTCGAAAAATCACGCCGCCCAAAATATTGCGGATCGTGCCATTGGGAGACTTCCACATCTGCCGAAGCTTGAATTCCTCAACTCTTGCTTCGTCTGGGGTGATGGTGGCGCATTTCACCCCAACGCCATGCTTATTGATGGCGTTGGCGGCGTCGATTGTGACTTGATCGCCGGTTGCATCCCGATTTTGGACGCTGAGATCGTAATAGAGCAAATCAACATCAAGATAAGGGCAAATCAATTTCTGCTTGATGAAAGCCCAAATAATGCGGGTCATCTCATCGCCGTCGAGCTCCACAACCGGATTAGCTACTTTAATTTTTTGCATCACTTCTGATCCCTACGCGCCAGGGTTCTTATAGCGCCGGCGAATGGCTGCGCAAATCAGGCGCCAGGCCGCGTGAGCCCCCTGATCCGCTTTACGAAAGACCCGTTCCTGCCTAAGGAAGTCAAGAAGAGGTTTATGTGGTCGGCGCCGGAACAGATCGGAGTAAAACATTAATTTCGGGCGGGCCGGCGATCGTGCTGGTGCGGCCGCAACTAGCCGTAAACATTGGCATGTGCGCCAGAGCCATGGCTAATTTTGGTTTGTCCGACCTCAGACTTGTCGCGCCGCGCGAAGGATGGCCGCGAACAGGCGCCTATAGAAAAGGCGCCTATGCCGCCGCCGCTGGGGCAAATTATCTGCTCGAAACGGCAAAAGTCTATCAAACGACCCGCGAAGCTGTCGAAGATCTCTCTTTTGTCTATGCCGCCACCGCGCGTGGGCGCGGTCAAATGAAGGCCGTACACCTTCCTGCGCAAGCCCTTCCGATAACGGCGCAATGTCAGGCCTTAGGCCAAAGACACGGTTTCCTGTTTGGCCCAGAACGCACGGGCCTCGATAATGATGACGTTGCGCTTGCTGACGCCATCCTCACTT
>Ga0007848_1000549_pt1 | contig 11785 bp, 13 predicted proteins | sample CryBogCBH18Jul08_FD_71209 | JGI IMG/M metagenome (GOLD analysis project Ga0007848, IMG submission 71209) | Freshwater microbial communities from Crystal Bog, Wisconsin, USA - CBH18Jul08 | ecosystem: Environmental > Aquatic > Freshwater > Lake | place: Crystal Bog, Wisconsin, USA | collected...
CTGTCCCCAGTTCGCTGCCAGCTTCGACAAAGACTTGTTTAATGCCCTTTGCTAATAATTCGCTGATCAGCTGATCGAAGTTATGACTCTGAATATGTAATAGCTCAGCTTGGTCATCTTTGACGGTTTATCCTTCTGGAATCTCTCGTAGCCCCATAACAACTCGTAGCGGATTTTTGATCTCTTGATCATCATGTGGGACTAATGATGGGTTATCAGCAATTACTGTGCCGGTTCCAACCATGATTGCATCGCTGTTTCGTCGAAGCAAAGAGACGAATTCGCGCGATGACTCACTCGTAATCCACTTCGAACTTCCATCAAGCGCGGCAGTCTTGCCATCCAAGGTTGCAGCGATCTTCCAGATGAAGAGGGGGCGCTGCTTTTCAATCACACTGAGCCAGGCACGATTAAAGAACCGTGATGGAGCAGCGAGTACGCCTTCAATAACGTCAATGCCTGCAGCGCGTAGGCGATCGGAGCCGCCCGCTGCGATGGGATTCGGATCAGCAACGGCATAAACAACGCGCGAGATACCTGCGGCGATAATTGCTTCTGTGCATGGGCCGGTCTTTCCCGTGTGGTTACACGGTTCTAACGTCACGACAATGGTTGACCCTTCAGGAATTCTTGTTACAGATTTAATTGCGACCACTTCGGCGTGATCTCCTCCTGCATGAAAACCTTCCGCAACGAGATTTCCTTCAGAATCGATGATCACAGCACCAACGATGGGGTTAGATCCAGTGCGACCTTCTCCGCGCAGAGCAAGGGAGAGTGCATGACGCATAGCGTCTTCATAAGAAGTGCTCATAGATCCCCCGTTCGACTAAGCCCGGGGTGGGATCGCAGAAAAGCCGTGCTGAAAGCGCGCAGGCAATAGCGACATAAAGGTACGCGAATACCTTGATAGCTCCCTCTCATCCGGACTTTCACCGTCGGTTCTGGAATCTCACCAGATCCACCGTTCGCTGGCTGCCAACGGGTCGCAGACTTTACTGCCGGTTCGGAATTACACCGACCCCGGAAACTACCCTCGAAGTATATCCCCGGGTGGGGGTCACGCGATCCGCTCAAACGGGCCCAACTGTTGCGGGTGAATCCCCCGTCCTCCATACTCTCCACATGACCTACACACTCAGAGACCTCAAAGACCAAGTCGTTGTTATTACCGGAGCCACAGCCGGCATGGGCGCAGCTACCGCTAAAGAACTCGTTGAACAGGGCGCAAAGGTCGTCCTCAATGCGCGAAGCGAAGAGCGCCTTCAAGGCATCGTTGCAGAACTTGGCGAGGCAAATGCCATCTACGTGGCAGGCGATTGTTCTGATCCAGCGATCTCTCGTGCAATCGCAAAAGCTGCGATCGATAAGTTTGGGACGATTGATGCCGTTGTTCCAAATGCAGGAATTGGTATGTATGGATCGATCTTGGATTACAGTGATGATGAAGTAAATCGCATGATGCGTACCAATTACGAAGGTACGGTTCATATCATCCGCGCATGCCTTCCAATCATGATTGAGAAGAAGGCTGGCGATATCGTCATCGTCTCATCTGTCGCAGGCTTCCGTGGCGGCGGCGATGAATCTATCTACGCCGGAACAAAGCATGCCCAAGTTGGTCTCGCAGGTGGACTCGATCGCGAACTTCGCGAAAAGGGTGTTCGTGTTGCACTCGTCTGTCCAGCAGGAACTGAGACCGAGTTCGCGATTGGCGCAGGTCGCACCGCAGGCACTCCAGTTCTTGCAAGCTTCCTTCGTTCAGAAGATATCGCCTTCCAGATCACGACGATCTTGAAACAGCCACGTTCGGTCCGTACTCACATCTGGACTTTGTGGTCAATTAACCAACAGTCGTAAGTCTCATTAAAAGTCTGAGTGGTTTAAAGCCACTCAGACTTCTTGAATTTCCAAAAGAGGAATCCAGTAAGCGAGGCCATCACTCCCAACACCACGTAATAACCATATCGCGTGCCTAATTCAGGCATATGGTGGAAATTCATTCCATAGATTCCAGCCAACATCGTTGGTCCAGAAGCGAGCGCAACCCAGGCGGAAATTCTTCTCACATCGATATTTTGTTGTACTTGGATATGAGCCAAATCGGCTTGTAGGACTGATGTAATCAAGGAGTCCAAGCCATTTGCTTGATCGATAGCTTGGGTGAGGTGATCGGAAGTATCTCGGAAGAAGGGTTTGATTCCCTCAGGCACAACCGCAACAAATCCACTCGCCAACTTAGTGATGGGCGGGAGTAGCGGCTCTATTGCATGCTTGAACTCAATAATCTCTCTCTTGAGGAAGTAGATTTCCTGCGAGAAGGTCTGACGCTTGCCGTTGAAGACTTTATTTTCAACCCCCGCTACCTCTTGTTCGAGGGCAGCCCCGATCGAGGTGTACCCATCGATCACGCGATCTGCCACTGCGTGGAGAACTGAGAACGGTCCAAGTTTCAGCAAATCTGGTCGTTCTTCTAAATCATGCCGGACTGTGGCAAGTGGTGAACCTTCACCATGTCTCACGATTACGATGAAGTAATCTGAGATAAAACAGAGGAGTTCGCCCGTAGTGATCTCTTGTTCCTTCTGGTCAAAGAAGACGGTTTTGAGAACGAAGAAGGTAAGGCCTTCATAATCTTCGATCTTGGGCCGCTGCTTTGCATTAATTGCATCTTCAACCGCAAGCGGGTGGAAATTCAATTCGCCAACGACCATATCGAATTCAGCCTTGCTCGGCTTAGAGAGTCCGACCCAGACAAAGCCGCCATCGCGTCTGGCGATTTCTACAAGGTCAGAGATATCGGTGGGGCCTTCGGCACGAAATCCATCTTGATAGAGCGCGACATCAACGATCATGGCGAAACTTTATCGTTGAATCGACCCCGATCTCGCCTTAGCCAGCGAGGAGTGTGATGGTGTTTGAAACGAGGTGTTCGTGTGAAGGGCGAGCCGTAAGGCCGCATTCAGAGCACTGAACAACGAGTCCAGTTCCCTTGGTGTAGAAGAGTTCCAATTCCTGAGAGTGGCAAAAAGAGCACTCTGGCAGTATTTCTAACTGTTGCATAGCTATCCCCTTTTGGTCGTGTGCAGGCTCGGTCACTGGGGAAGCACCTAACTTTTTCACGAGACAGCGCCAATGAGGCTCAAAGACTGGTAAACGGCGAGCGAATAATGCCTTAACTAACACGATAGTGCCCCGGGTCGGACTCGAACCGACACTGAAAGGATTTTAAGTCCTCCACCTCTACCATTGGGTTACCAGGGCGCTTATATGAAGTTGTGAAGGCCCTAGGTTACACGCTTACCAACCCAGCTTCTGCCTATGATTGGGATATGCGGAAAATAGCGGTTGTACTCATCACCATCGGGGCTATCTTCTTAAATCCTTCCGCAGCTACCGCCGCTGATCAGTACCAGACACTTGCTTCCCAAGTCTCATATGGCATCTACAAGCCAAGCAACACCCTCGGTTTCAAACCGCTCAACTTCGAGGTACGACCTTGTCGCCTCTTTCCCAAGCGCGATAAGTATCTCCTGGCGGGCTTTGGTGGAATGGATCACGGCATTGCTCTCGTTGAAACTTCTGCACAGTACAACTGCACCGGCGTTGATAATCCGCAACCTTTAGGAACTACAACGATCAATGGCATCAGAGCGAATGTCGGGATTTACTGTGCAAGTAAAAACTGTAAGAAATCTGATTTCTCAACACATGGTGGTGAGATCACCTTTGTCACTCCTAAGTCGAAGTCACGAGCATCAACCTATATTCGCGTCGGTACACAAGGCGGCTTCACACTTAATCAGCTGATCACATTTGCGAATGGATTGAAAGTTGTTACTGTCCTTTGACGTAAGTCTGATAGGCCAGATACCAATTAGTTGCAATCGCCTTTTGCGCAACCTTCAATGTCAACGTATGTGAGCAGACGAGCAAATGAAGCTTGTTCTCCAGGGCATCTTTTAATCGCGCACCAGACGTACCGCTCCAGGGCTCAGGCCAGAGGTTCTTTGGGCTCGTTGGATTCCCACCTAGTTCAAGGGGAATGAGGTGATCCTCTTCAAAGAGTTTGGTATCTGTGCTTCCATATGATGAATAAGGAAACGTCCGAAGTTGCGACTTCTTTAGCGCAGTTGTGTACGAGACTGGCGGCCTAATCGTCTTCGTATACCCCAAGACGCAGATCGTCTGCCCAATAGTGCTCTGATTCACCGCTGGATTGATTGCGCCAGGTGTCACTTGTGCATTAGGAAGAACAGGCCCATTTGCTGTTGCAAGGGAGTAACTGGGAAGCATGAGAAGCCCGATCGAAAAGATCGCGAAGACTGCCGCACTTCGTATTCTCATCGTATGACCTGCGGCAATTCATTAAGTAGATCGAGTGCCGTCATCGGGCGATACCTACGGTGCGCCACCTTGCCTGCCAGACTATGTGCGTTAACGGCCTTGTTGAGAACTTCAAGAGCGCTCTCTTCGTTATCTGGTCTCCAACTTGCCAGCATTGATCCAATGAATCCAGCAAGAACATCTCCGGTACCCGCCGTCGCAAGTTCTGGACCACCTGAGTGATTCTCGACCACAACTCCGGAAGGAGATGCAATCAGGGTCTGCGGACCTTTAAGAAGTACAAAGACGTTAAGTTCGCTCGCCGCTTGCTTCACGCGCTTCACTCGATCTTCAGAACCCTTTACTTCATATCCGAGTGCTTCGAACTCACCCTCATGAGGTGTAATGACGGTAAACGCAGATCGGGATTCTCGAGCAAGTGATATCGAACCGGCATCTAGAACCAAGTAAGAGGAAGAAGGCATTACAAATCTACGAGGTAATTCAGGATTACCAGATCCAATGACCCAGCAATCTGCCTCTAACGTCTTGAGGGTTTTCGTAACTACATCGGGGAATCTTTGAAGAACTAATGAGGTCGGTGCGCTCTCAAGGTCAGCGTATTGGATGTAGCCGGCGCCACCGCGGCGCGCTCCCCCAACCGTCAAGACCGATGCACCTGGATACTCATCACTACCGGCGATTACGGCCACGGTGCCATGAGAGTACTTATGTGCGCTCATCTCACGCTCGGCGAGCACTTTGATACGGCGAGTAATCACCCTCACAGGTTACTCGCAAAGAAGTAGCTGTGGAGCGGATGACGGGAATCGAACCCGCACTTTCAGCTTGGGAAGCTAACGTGATACCACTTCACTACATCCGCAGAGCGAGCCAAGGTTCTGGCTGCAGTATCGATATTACTTGGCTTTCTTGCCAAGCGACATCTTTACCTTAACGATTTGATCCTCTTCGATCTTTACGAAGAAGAAGGGTGCTGGGCCGCGCCACTCAAAGAGAGGGTTCTCAAACTTAAATTCCAAAGTTCTTGCCCTTCTTAATGACAGCATCGAGCATCTTCTCGGTGAGTTTGCCCGTGAATGTATTCTGCTGGCTTGGATGATAACTGCCAAGGACCAATCGCTTGATGCCATCTTGACCGGTAAATGTGAAGGATTCGCCGTGACCGAATTTAGGTCGCGGCTTTGGTAATTCCTCACCCATCTCTATCAGGGTTGAGTAGATCTGAGTCCAGGCTAGATTTCCCAAGGCGAAGAAGGTACGAGCAGTCGGCATAAGTAACGCAATTTCATTATGGAAGAAGGGCGCGCACGCAGCTTTCTCCTCGGTGCTCGGCTTGTTATCCGGAGGTGCACAACGAACAGCGCAGAGGATTCGAGTATCGATCAATTCCTGACCATCATCTTTCGAGGTACTCGTTGGCAGAGTTGCAAGGCCTGCTTTATGTAAGGCGCGATAGAGCCAATCACCAGAGGAGTCCCCTGTGAATACTCGCCCGGTGCGATTCGCACCATGTGCACCTGGGGCTAACCCAAGGATGATGTAGCGAGCATCAGCTGGGCCAAAACCTGGGACGGGCTTTCCCCAATACTTCTCATTCTCGTACGCCTTACGTTTTGTGACGGCTACTTCTTCTCGCCACTCAACGAGTCGTGGACATAGTGTGCATTTCACGATCGCCTTATCAAGCAAAGGCAGAGTTTTAGCGGGACTCACGTGCCAAACCCCAAGCGATACCATCCAAGATATCTGACTCGGATGCGATGAACTCTGAAGCACCTGTGGCATGCAAGACGCGAGAGAGAACGAGCGATCCAGAGGTAATAACATCAACGCGTCCAGGATGCATATATCCAAGCGCTGCAATCTCTTCACGGCTCATCGCTTGGAACATGGCTGCGACATCATGAACTTTCTGTGCAGGAATTCTTGAAAGATGGATCGCGTAACGATCATATTCGCTCAACTCGAGAGCGGCGGCGGCAACGGTTGTGGCGGTTCCAGCAACACAGACCAGGCTCTTCGCCGTTGTAATTGCAACATCCCTGGCAGCTTCGGCAATCGCAGCATCAATGTCGCGTGTGGCACTTGCCACCGAATCAAGAGTTGGGGGTTGCTGATTCAAGTGGCGCTCTGCCATACGCACACAACCAATATTTACAGAGCGAGCCGATTCAACGCGATCTGTGCCAAGTACGAATTCAGTAGATCCGCCGCCAATATCAACGACCAAGAAGGGTCCATCAAGTGCTGAAAGCTCTTTCGTTGCACCCATGAAAGAGAGTGCGGCTTCCTCTTCACCTGGAATTACCTCAGGTTCGATGCCTAGAATCGCCTTGACGCCATCGATAAAGATCTGACGATTACTCGCGTCTCGGGTGGCACTCGTTGCACAGAAGCGAACCTTCTCAACACCTTTTGCTGCAATCACTCGGGCATATTCGCCAGTGACTTTGAGTGTGCGCTCGATCGCCTCGGGATCAAAGGCCTTGTTCTTATCCACACCTTGGCCAAGACGCACAACTTCCATCTGGCGATGAACCTCTTTGAACTGGCCATCATGTATGTCAGCGATCAAGAGTCTGATTGAGTTTGTGCCACAATCAATCGCGGCTACTCGCATGATTCGCCCTCCCACCACTTCGGGAGTGCAGCAAGTGCCTCATCCCCAAAGGGATTGACCCCTGGTCCTGCGCTCAGTGAGTGGGCAACGAGTGAATGAAGGCATTTCACGCGAGTTGGCATACCGCCTGCAGTGATTCCATCAACTTCAGGAACATCCATGCCAAGTGCATTTCGCGCTGCCAAGTACTGCTCATGTGCCTTTTGATAAGCGGCGGCAAGATCAGGATCGGTTGCAAGGCGTTCTTCCATCTCGGCCATCATTCCCGTTGTCTCCAATGTAGAGATTGCACCGGTCAATCGTGGGCAGGTCGCATAATAGAAAGTTGGGAAAGGTGTTCCATCTGAAAGACGAGGCGGGGTCGCGACCACCGCGGGCTTGCCACATGGGCAGCGTGACGAGATCTCGTGTACATCGCGAGGCGTGCGACCAAGTTGAAGTGCGATCGAATCTAGATCAGCCTGTGTCGGCTTCTTATCTGAAGAGTGGTCTCTCATCGCTATGGATTCACATTTGTACTAGTGATCGATGAGATAACTTTGGAGTACCAAGGAAGTCCTGCCGGAATATCGGTTGAAATCTTTCCTGCGGCTTGACTCGAAGAAGAAGCTGAAGTCGTTGCGCCAACCACGATGTACTGGTGCTCCCCCGGAAATACATAATGTAATCGTGATCTGGCTTGCGAGGCGACATAGGCTGGATCATTCCAACGAGCAAGATCGTTCGTTGCGGCTTCCAACGTTGCCTGTGAATCATGAAGTTGGACTCGAAGTGCATTGATCTGCGCACGCTGGGCAAAGTAACGCTGTAATGGTGGTGCCAATGTAATAGCGACTACGAAGAGTACGGTCGCAACCGCAAGGTTTCGCCCTGATACCCCTCGTAGCCACTTCACAGTCTTAATTATCCATTAAAGCGAGGGAAAGCTGCACGACCTGCGTAGAGCGCAGTATCTGCGAGTTCTTCCTCGATACGAAGCAACTGGTTGTACTTCGCGACACGCTCAGAACGAGCTGGAGCACCTGTCTTGATCTGGCCACACTCGAGTGCCACAGCGAGATCAGCGATCGTTGTATCTTCCGTCTCACCAGAGCGGTGCGACATCATTGAACGATAGCCAGCGCGGTGCGCCATTGAGACTGCATCGATCGTCTCAGTCAAAGTTCCGATCTGATTGACCTTCACCAAGAGAGCATTCGCAGTATTGAGCGAAATTCCCTTTGCGAGACGCTCAGGATTAGTGACGAAGAGATCATCTCCGACGATCTGAATCTTCTGGCCGAGTTCAGCCGTCATCTTTGCCCAACCCTCCCAGTCATCTTCATCAAGTGGGTCTTCGATCGAGACGATTGGATAAGAAGCGACGAGATCTGCGTAGTAAGCGATCATCTGATCGGATGTGCGATCAGAACCTTCAAACTTGTACTTACCCATCTCGTGGAACTCAGTTGCAGCAACGTCCATCGCGAGTGCGATCTCCTTGCCTGGCTTAAATCCAGCTGCAGTAACTGCTTCGAGAATCAAGTCGAGTGCAGCACGGTTGCTCTCAAGGTTTGGAGCGAAGCCACCCTCATCACCAATCGAAGTCGCAAGACCTCGCTTCTTCAACACTGACTTGAGGCTGTGATAGATCTCTGCGCCCCAACGTAGTGACTCTTTGAAAGACTCTGCGCCGATAGGTGCAACCATGAACTCCTGGATATCAACGTTGGTATCAGCGTGTGCGCCGCCGTTGAGGATGTTCATCATTGGAACTGGAAGGGTATGAGCAGTTGGTCCACCGACATAGCGGAAGAGTGAGAGATCAGCTGAATCAGCAGCTGCACGTGCAACTGCGAGTGAGACGCCAAGGATTGCATTTGCGCCAACGCGTGACTTGTTCTTTGTGCCATCGATTCCGATGAGTTCGGCATCGACCATGCGCTGATCTTGCGCGTCATAACCAATAACTGCTGGAGCGAGTTCATCGTTCACAAAGTGAACAGCCTTCTCAACACCCTTACCTAGGTAGCGCTTGCCACCATCGCGGAGTTCGGCCGCTTCGAATGCACCTGTAGATGCGCCGCTTGGCACACCTGCGCGTGAAGTAGTTCCATCTTCAAGAATAACTTCGACTTCTACCGTTGGATTTCCACGAGAGTCTAAGATTTCACGGGCGTGTACTGCATCAATGAGCGCCATGGGCGTTCTCCTTTTCATTACGTTCGTATGCTTCGATCATTCGGATGTACTTCGACACTGCACCGCGCAACGCTGCTTCGGCATCTAAACCTTGTTTCTGGGCCTGCTCAATGATTCCAAAGAGGATCTCTCCGAGGCCTTCTTCAGTCGTTGAATCGTCGATTGTGACAGGATGTTCAACGCTGAACCCATAGCCAAATTTATCAACTCTGTAGGCCAGTTTATTCGCCAACATGAGCGCAGGTTGAGCTAATGGCACCCCGTCCAAGGCGGAAGTTCGACCCTTTTCGGCGACTTTCTGCGCCTCCCAGGTCTTCATGACATCTTCACTGGTCTCGGCTACCGCATCGCTAAAGACATGCGGGTGTCTGCGAACGAGTTTATCCGCGACAGCGCCAGCAACCTCTTCGACATCAAAGGGATCGGATGGATCATCCTCGGCAACTCTTGCATGGAAGTAGACCTGAAGGAGAAGATCGCCAAGTTCTTCTCTGATTGCCGCCCGGTCATTCTGCTCGACCGCTTCTACGAACTCGTAACTCTCTTCAAGCAAATATTTGAGAAGAGAGGCATGGGTCTGCTCGGCATCCCACGGACAGCCCCCGGGTGAACGGAGGCGATCCATCACCTCGCGGAGGCGATTAAGTTCGGACATTACTTAGTTTTGACTGCGCCAGATGTTGTATCGGCAGCTACCAAAGTTGCAGTCTTTGAATCCCACTTACCGTAACGTGGGTTGATCTTGATTCCCTCTTTATTTGCTATCTCAGAGATCGCAACAGTGAGAGCTGCTGGAGCATTTGCTGCGCTCATTCCGCTCTTTTCAATTGCAGCAATAAGGCGCTGCGAGTAAAGAACGCTTGTGAAATAGAGATCAAGATTCTTAGCATCGATATTCGCGCCTACTAACGCCTTAGGTAGAGCAGCTTCTCCGCCCACCTGCTTGATAGCAGCATTCTTCTCAGTGATCGCTTCTGCTGGGGTAACAGTGATGCCAATCGACTTACCTTCATCAGCAAGCAATTGCGAGATTAAGAAAAATTGAGCTTGGCTGGTCGCGAGCGCTGAACCAGTCAGAAGATTCATGCCGGTGGTATCAACACCTTTGCGAGCATTGAGAATATTGGTGACAGTCTCTTGGACGCGAGCAACGGATGTGCTGTTCTTGCCAACGGTGACAGCGGCAGTGGTGCTGGTGCAGCCAGCCAGCAGAAGAAGTGCAGAAGCCGATGCGAGTGCGAGGGTCTTCTTGCCAAACTTTCGGTGAGCGTTGCGCTGTGTCGATTTCAAGACCGGCTCCATTACTTAAGGATTGAGTTGAGGACTTCCATAGTCCACGGCAGGATCGAAGTATCCACTAGATCCCCGCTCGCCTGCCAATTCGGCCCAGCCGCACGAGCGACCAAGATCGACTGGGTCGCGCTCTTGATGAGGGAACCTGGGTAGATCCGGGTCAGACGAAGTTGTAGGGATTCGGGCAGGGTAACAGGGGCTAGTTTGAGGAACTTCCCTTGCAGGACCACCTCGGAGAGGCCCAATTGCTTCGCTCGGACGCGCAATCGAGCAACGTCGATCAGGGTCTGGGCTGCCTCTGGAAGTTCGCCGAATCGATCTACGAGCTCTTCAACGATCGCATCGAGGTCCTTCGGTTCGGAGGCATCCGCCATTCGGCGATAGAGATCAAGGCGCAGCCGCTCTGATGGCAGGTAATCAACAGGAAGGTGGGCGGTAATTGGCAATTCAACTTTGCACTCTTTGATCCGCGGATTGGCATCGACAAAGCCAGTCTTGAAATCTTCGACCGCTTCACCGACCATCCGCATATAGAGATCAAATCCAACTTCTGCGATGTGGCCGGACTGCTCTCCTCCAAGAAGATTGCCTGCTCCGCGAATCTCGAGATCTTTCAGCGCTACCTGCATACCTGATCCAAGATCGGTATTTGTTGCGATCGTTGTAAGTCGATCGAGTGCAATCTCTGTCAATGGCTTATCTGCTGAGTAGAGGAAGTATGCATAGGCGCGTTCGCGACTTCGTCCAACCCGGCCACGTAGCTGGTGTAGCTGCGAGAGCCCGAAGATATCTGCGCGGTCGACAATGAGTGTATTTGCATTTGGAATATCGATTCCACTCTCAATGATCGTTGTAGAGACAAGAACATCAAAGTCTTTCTCCCAGAAACCTAGAATGACATCTTCGAGTTCGCGCTCACCCATCTGTCCGTGCGCAACTCGAATGCGAGCTTCCGGAACCAACTTCTTCAATCGTTCAACGACAAAGTCAATATCGTCCACTCGGTTATGAACATAGAAGATTTGGCCATCGCGTAAGAGTTCGCGATGAATCGCTGCGGCTACTTGCTTATCGTCATAGAAGCCAACATAAGTGAGCACTGGATGTCGCTCTTCTGGCGGAGTCGTAATATTCGACATCTCTCGAATTCCCGTGATCGCCATCTCTAATGTACGCGGAATAGGCGTCGCAGACATTGAGAGCACATCCACATTGGTACGAGCCTTCTTCAACTCTTCTTTATGCTCAACGCCAAAGCGCTGCTCCTCATCAACAACAATGAGACCCAAATCCCTGAACTGCACATCTTTAGAGAGCAGCCGGTGGGTTCCGATCACGATA
>Ga0007848_1000571_pt1 | contig 11439 bp, 4 predicted proteins | sample CryBogCBH18Jul08_FD_71209 | JGI IMG/M metagenome (GOLD analysis project Ga0007848, IMG submission 71209) | Freshwater microbial communities from Crystal Bog, Wisconsin, USA - CBH18Jul08 | ecosystem: Environmental > Aquatic > Freshwater > Lake | place: Crystal Bog, Wisconsin, USA | collected...
TGTGGTGTTGTTAAAATGCTATTAAAATGAATAGCCTCAAATATATGTCCATTTAGTGAAGAATATCCATCTGTTCTTGCACCTAAATAAAGTGGCGTTGATGTAGTTGCTGGTGTTGTTGAACGTGTTTGGTTATTTGCTGAATTAATCCATCCACCCATAGATGCACCATCATAATATGTATACACGATACACGGAGTTCCTACAAGAATTGACGAATACGTAAATGTATTAAGCAATATATCATTGTTATACAAACTGGGATAATATATATTATCTCCTGCTACAGCTGCGATGGAAACATCATAACAGTTATTTGCAGTCGCTGCTCCAAATGTTGTTACAATTTTATTACCAGTCACTGGAAGATAAAAGACATAAATTACAGTTCGAACAGAAGCACCTGTATACGGAATATTATTAAGACTCACCAGCTGAGTTGTAGAGCTTGCAAAGAGAACGCTTGTTAATCCATTTGGAGCACTTCCAACTGTGGGCGCATTTGCTAGAGTTGCTTGAATACAATGATTTGCACTTTTAGACTTATCACTCCATTGTGCAATAGATGAACCAGATTTAACAAATGTAGTCGTATCCGCCCCATCGAGCCACAAAGTACATGTAACTCCAGCCAGACTTAATGGACCATACACCGCCGTGTAGGGTACAAATGAAATTGGCATTTCTCTTGAGGTAGAATTTAAATCTTAAGAGAATTGCCGTATATACGGATTTTTTACGGGTAAGGATAGGCGATAATAACAATGCCTGAACCACCTGAACCGCCAGGATTTGTACCCGTTCCATTACCTCCAGCACCACCACCTCCACCGCCTGTATTTGGAGTTGCTGCTATACCAGGTGTGCCGTTTGTAATACCACCAGCACCACCACCACCAGATCCTCCTGAAGCAGCAAAACTTGCATCTGTACCACCACCGCCGCCGCCACCAAAAGGACCCACGGTTCCCTGAAGCATAGTAAATGTTAAGCCATTGCCACCTGGACCACCACCTGAATTTGTTGTTCCATTAGATCCAATACTTCCAAGGCCACCACCGCCACCCGCACCTTTAGCGGAACCACCACTGGCTCCAGTTCCACCATTAAATCCTTGACTGCCTGTTCCTCCAGCAGGTGCAGATCCTGAATTCACCCAGCATCCACCACCACCACAAGCTCCATTTGAACCAGTACATGAGGCAACCACACCATTCAGACCACCAAATCCACCTGCTCCACCTCCAATAGCCGTCAAAGAATAAAAGGTTGAATTACTTCCATTGCCAGCAGGTTGATTTGTACTCTGCCAACCAGTTCCAGCAATACCTCCACCACCAACAGTAACACCATATGTACCAGTTGTCAGTGTAGTAATTGTGGATAAAACATAGCCACCACCTCCACCACCTCCACCATCATACTGTCCACCACCGCCACCACCACCAGCAATAAGAAGAACTTGTATAGTTACACCAAGTTGTAATGCTTGGCTGACTACAAAATTCGTTGTACCCACTGTAGTAAATGTGTGTGTTCTGAAACCGTTGGCAGTCACAATCGTGCCACCTGTAGCGACAATTGCAGGGAGGCGAGTAAGTCCAAGTGTCAAACTCGATTCCCATGGAACACCTGGCGGAACATTGAGATACGGATGATTTGATGGCAATGAACTCTGAAGGCCCCATTTCCATGCCAAATAGCCTTCAATAATATATTGTTGTGTGCCAATAAGATTTGTATTAAAGACAATAACTTCGCTAATCGTACCATTCATATATTCAGATTGTGAGACAACCGCCGCACCCACAGTACAATTTGTATTTGGCTGATTACGATTATTTGCTGGATTACCTGAAACACCAGAGTAAAAATTAATCCAGACACTTCGTAGGCCTTTACCGGTTGAATAAAATGCACTAATATATGTTCTTTGACCAGGCGTCATAGTTGTACTTGTTGTAATATCATCTGAATACCAATAATTTCCTACTGTATTTTGACCGGTTGTATTACGAATTACCCATAATTGATCTGAAGCAAGAACACCTGCCCCTACAAGGCCATAGGGTCCACTATTTCCATTCCAATTACATATAATAAAATAACTATATGATGAATCACCATATGGAAATGTTCCATTTGGCAATGAATAATATTGAGCAGAAGAATTTGTAAAACTAATTCCTTGTGCGGATGATGAATATGTAGGATTATTTACTCCTGTAGTAGTGACATTTTTACCTGATTTATCTTTCCAAGAGGAAATAACAGTTCCATTTGTTGGAACTGAACCATTTCCAAGAGGATCTGTTCCATCGAGCCACAATTGACATCCAGCAATTAAAGTTGGGTTAAAATACGGATTCGCAGATGGAGGTGCCAAAGGAATCCTCGACTGATAAAATTTGTAATTATAGTTACTTGTATAAATTGTCTGGGTTAGTCCTGGATGGCCTGCAGGCAATTGCGATGTCAACCCCCATTTCTGTGCCAGATATCCTTCAACCTGCTGGCGCGCTGTTTGAGTGAGAACAGAATTATACACAACCACTTCAGATACATAACCAGGCCAAGAATTTACACCAGGAATATCTCCAGGTTCTGTTCCTAAATAGAAATATGCAGCATTACAGCCAGGAGAACTAGCAGCGGTTGAATTAGCAGTATTGCTGCCATTATAATATAAATAGGCACTTGTTGAACCATTATATGTTGTTGACCATAAAAAGGGAGTTGATAATGATGCTGTTGTTGAAAACCCGAAACCTCCTGTCAAAAAACTTAAATATCTAAATCCACCAGCATAATCAAGTACGCGCAAAAAAGATCCTGAAGGTGTATTTTGAAACGCAAGGCACGGATATCCACCTGTAGGATATGAATTTAAACTTGTAATAATAAATGCAGTAAATGTAAAATTCGACAGAGTATTTGTAAAGACACCACTAAAACGACCATTTGTTAAATTAACTGACGGGGAACTATTCAATGTAGTTGAATTCCAGACAGGAGTACCTGCGACTGTAATCGATTGACCCACGCCACTTTTATCATTCCAAGTTGTAATTGTTGTACCATTTGTAATACCTCCTGAATTGAAAGAGACTGGGTCGGCAGAATCGAGCCAAACACAACACCCACTTACAGACTGTGGATTAAAGTACACTGCCGTATACGGAACAGCTGTGATAGGCATCTCTACTACGGATAGAGGAACATTTCCATCCGCACGAAACGCTGATAAATGCTTATTTAATAAGTATTTATAAGAATGCCAATAACTCGTCAAGGATATTTTAAACCAATACAGATAGGCAACTGTCTGCTTTGGTTGGATGGAACGGATCCTACTGGAACGGGCACAGCGCCTACGAATGGTTCAACCCTTACTACCTGGGTAGATAAATCTGGAAATGGACGTAATCTTATTGTTGGTTCTGGAACAACAACCTACTCAAATAATGCAATCACACTTGCGAGTTCCTATATGTATGTTTCAAGTGCAATTGATTTAACCAACTTCACCTTCTTTATTGTTGCTCAAACGAACTCAGCAACAAATAATCAAACTGTATTCGGAGCAAGACCAAATACGACAAGCGTTTTAACGAGTTCAGATGGATTTGGATTCTATATGGACTCTCAAACAGCTATACGGTTCTTTGGTAATAATACGGCAGGTCAGTTTATAAATCAATCCATTTCTACGAGCAGTCCAAATATGTTTTCATTTGCATCTGGGTCAACTGTCATAAATGGATGGTTCAATGGTAATCCAGTATCAGGAGCAAGTGGGCTAACAACACGAACGAGCTCAGCACAGGGATTTGCCATAGGCGCAGAATGGAGCGGTTCAGCATATGGAAATACTGTATCTACGGCATCAATATATGAAATTATCGTATATAACTCATCACTCGGCACATCACAACAACAGGTTGAAGCCTATCTATCACAAAAGTGGGGGCTAACAGCATTACTTCCACAAGGTCATCCTGGATTGACATCCATATTATATAGATCTGTTCCTATAAAAATAACAACTACTCGTTATTATACACAATTTTCACCGACGAGTATTCCAGGGGCATCCTTATGGCTTGATGCGGCGGATGCAGCGAGTGTAGGAACTGTGACCTCGTACGGAGCAAATTCAGGTGTAGTTACCACGCTTGCGGGAAGCGTCAGCGGCTTTACTGACGGTACAGGCACCGATGCGAACTTCAGCAACCCATGGTCAGTTGCGATTCTTCCAAATGGCAATATAGTGGTGGCCGACTATTCGAATAAACGCATCCGCCTGATTACGACATCAACATACGCTTTGAATTCGGGCGTCGTCACCACACTCGCAGGCAACAACAACGCCACCTTCGTCGACGGCACGGGAGCAGCCGCGAGCTTCTCTTACCCAGCAGGAGTTGCCGTGATTCCCTCGAGCAGCATTGTCGTTGTGGCCGACGGTGGCAACAATCGCATTCGGCTTATCAATTCCGCAACAGGCGTAGTTACCACGCTCGCGGGCAATGCCACTGCTACATTCGCCGACGGCACGGGCGCAACCGCAAGCTTTAATAGCCCACTTGGAGTCGCCTATAACCCGACAACTGGCAATATTGTTGTAGCTGACACCGGCAACCACCGCATTCGGTTAATTACCTACCCAGGGGGTGTCGTTACCACACTTGCGGGCAGCGGTGTTGCCAGTTACGATGACGGCACAGGTACTGCTGCAAACTTTAACAGACCAAGCAGTGTCGCCTATGACCCGACAACTGGTAATATCGTCGTGGCTGATACATTCAGTAACAAAATCCGCTTAATTACACCAGGTGGCGTTGTCACCACAGCTGCAGGTAATACCATCGGCAGCCCAGGCTTTGCTGACGGCACGGGTTCAGCAGCAAGCTTCAGCTCACCTTATGGAGTCGCCGTACTTTCGAACGGGACCATCGTCGTAGCTGACACTGGCAACAACCGCATCCGTTTAGTTACACCTCTTGGTGTAGTCACCACAATCGCGGGAAATGCCACTGGTGGCGGTGGCGACGGCACAGGCACAGCTGCGAGCTTCTATAACCCGTCTGGAGTTGCCGTGCTTTCAAACGGGACAATTGTCGTAGCCGACCAGAGTACTAATAAAATCCGGCTTGTGGCGCCCTCCATTATCCAAGCTTGGAATGACAAATCTGGTCAGGGTAACCATGTAACTAGCACAGTCGGCGGAATCTTAACAAATAATGCAATGACCTTCAATGGCACGAATCAGGCATTCTCCAATACTTCCTATGTGTTCCCATATACTGCGTACTCCATGTTCGCAGTGTTTTCCAATACCACGGCACCTGCTGCGACTTCATATATGAATGCCGTTTACGGAAGCGGCGGGTATCCAATGCTAGGGGTATACGACGTGAATAAGTATGTTTCTGCTCGTTCGGTGGTTGCGAATACGGGTGCTTTGATCACTAATATCTCTGCGTCTTCCAATGTACTAGTCAGTGCCACCTACATACCCTCCACCTTCTCACCCTTTATCAACGGAACCCCAGAAACAACATTAGCTGGAACCACATTAGCCGCAACCGGCATCTACATTGGTGGACCATTAAACTACTTCAATGGGTCCATCTCTGAAGTCATTATATACAGTACAACCCTGTCCGCGAATCAACGGCAAACTGTTGAGTCCTACCTATCACAAAAATGGGGATTGACCAAAACACTTCCTGCTAGCCATATTAACAACACCTTTCCAGCAGGTTCACCTGCTGCGCTTCAGTTATATATAACTACGGTGAATACCAATCTACAAAACATTGCATATCTTCCTGGAATACCAACAATTGCGACACCGACAAATATAGGCAATATAGCAACATTGACTATGACCTGGACCGCTCCTGCCATTATTGGATCATCTGGAACTGTATCAGGTTATATAGTTTATATTTTGGCAGGTGGAAGTCTGGTCACTACACAGACCCTAGGAAATGTATTGACTACAACCTTTTCGCCCATGACTACAAATCTAAACTATTCATATTATGTTGCTGCGACTGGACCTGGTGGAACAGGTGTCGTATCGTCAACATCAACACCAGGCGTATTTTATTACGCTCCTCCTACTGCTCCTACTGTGGGTACTGCGGCAAATACAGGCAATTTGACAACTCTAACAATGACCTGGACTGCGGGTAGTGGAACAACTACATATTACACAGTGTATGTTGTTGTTGGTGGTTCAACTGTAGCCACATTAACACCTGGAAACGTCTTGACTACAACCTATTCGCCAATGACAACAAATCTAGCATATACATTTTATGTGACGGCAACGAATACAATTGCTGCCGCTACAAGTGGAAGTTCAGCCACATCAGGAAGCGCCGCATATTATGCTCCACCAGGACAAGCAAGTGTAAGTACACCTACAAATACAGGCAATTCAACAACATTAACCATGAACTGGACTGCTGCCAGCGGCACAGTTACAAATTACACAGTATATGTACTAGCAAATAACATTCAAGTAGCAGGTACTGGCATAGGAACAGGTGGTACACAGGCTCTAGGAAATGTATTAACTGCATCCTTTAGTCCTATGACAACAAATGTTCCCTATACATTCTATGTCATTGCACTCAATAATGGTATAGCTGGCTCACCATCAACAACATCAAGTAGCGCTTTTTATTATATCCCTCCAGTAGGTGGGTCAATCACACTCGCATCAGCTCTAACAGTATCAAGTGGATCTGTTACAATTACCGCCGCAACAAATGCTACTTCTTATACTGTCTATATCTCCACAACAACGAGCAGCGCACAGTCTGTCTATCAATTTACAACTTCTACTACAGGATCCGCATTTGCGTTTACGCCATCACCGAGTCTTACTGTAAGTACAACATATTATGCTATCCTTCTACCTGTAAACGTATCTATTCCTGGAACATATTCTAATTCAACGAGCGTTGCGACGCCTCCTCTTCCTACAGGTGGCTCTATTGTACTTAACTCTGGTCTAACAATCAATAGTGGAACTGTGACAATTACTGCTGCAACAGGAGCAACAGGATACAGAGTCTATATCTCAACTACAACAAGTATAGCTCAATCAGTCTTTAACTTTGCAACGGCACTTACAGGATCCGCAGTTTCCTTTGCAACAACAACAAATCTTACATTAAGTACAACCTATTATGCGGTGCTTATTCCATATAATAGCAGTGGAGATGGTTCTACAAGCTTTTCTAGTGGTGTGGTAACGCCAGCATCAGTTGCTCTATATACATATACAAGCCCTATCACCTTTACTCCAGCAGGTGCAACAGGAAGAAGTGGCCCTACACTGTCTCAATGTAAAACTTCGTATGCAAGTTATGGCACTTGGGTCTCCAATACTTCGTATTTCAATATGACAACTCAAGGGTACCAAAGATGGACTATACCTACTACAGGATCATATACATTTGTATGTGCTGGCGCACAAGGTGGTTATGGAACAACTTATACATGGAGAGGTGGTACTGGATTTGTTCAAACTGCAACTTTTTCGTTGATTCAAGGTAATATTATAAGTATGGTTGTTGGACAAATAGGCCCGACTGGTTCTAATCTTGGTGGCGGTGGTGGAGGTACTTTTATCTATAATACAACTACATCAACACTTCTTATGGCGTCTGGAGGTGGTGGTGGAACATATAGTATAGTGAATGGTTCTACTTCAAGTTTTAGTTCATCGAATGCGAATGCGGATGCTGTTCAAAGTACTGCTGGCAAACCTGGAATACAAGCTTATACTAATGGAAATGCTAGTACTGGTGGTACAAATGGTAGTGGCGGTAGTGGTGGTAGTTTTTACACAAGTGGTACAAATGCAGGATCTGCTGGAGGAGGAGGTTATACAGGTGATGGTGGTATAGTTAATGTAGGGAACAATTGTGGTGCTACAGGAGGTTTTAACTTTTCAACTGGTAATGCACTAGGAGGTGTTGCTCAGACAACTAATCCAGGCTATGCTGGCGGTGGTGGATTCGGCGGGGGAGGTTCTGGCGATTACTGTGCAACCCAAGGTGGTGGTGGTGGTGGTGGATATTCTGGTGGAGGTGGAGGTGCGTGGGGAGGAGTTGGCGGTGGTGGAGGGTCATATTCATCTGTCGTTGTATCTTCAACAGGAACAAACACAGGCGATGGTTACATCACTGCGACAGTTCCTGCTGGTACTCCTCCTGCCGCTACGCCAGTTCCTACAGGTGGTATTATTGTACTAAATACAAACCTTACGAGAATAAGTGGTTCCGTCACAATTACTGCTGCAACAAATGCAACAAATTACACAGTCTATATTTCAACAACGACGAGCACAGCTCAATCAGTCTATAATTTTACAACAACAACGACAGGATCCGCAGTTTCCTTTACACCATCACCAATTCTTGCAGCAACTACAGTCTATTATGCAGTATTGATTCCAAGCAACGCAAACGGAAATGGTTCTACAAGCTTTTCTGTAGGTGTTACATCACCTGCCTGATGTGGCTCCTATAGGCGGCTCTATTGTACTCAATTCAGGTCTAATAATAACAAGTGGATCCGTTACAATCACCGCCGCCACATATGCTTTGTCCTATACTGTCTATATTTCAACAACAACGAGCACAGCTCAATCAGTTCATAACTTTACAACACAAACGACAGGATCCGCAGTTTCCTTTACACCATCACCAAACCTGTCACCAAATACAGCCTATTATGCGGTTCTTGTTCCAACTAATAATATTGGAAATGGTACTACAAGCTTTTCATCAAGTGTTACAACACCTCCCCTACCTACAGGCGGCTCTATTGTACTAGATTCTGGACTAACATTTACAACTGGATCGGTTACCATTAGTGCAGCAACGAATGCGACAGGATATAAGGTCTATATTTCAAGAACAACGAGCATAGCACAATCAGTTCATAACTTTACAACAGCAACCACAGGATCATCTGTTTCCTTTACTACAGGATCAATCCTTACAGCAAGTACACTCTATTATGCCGTGCTTGTTCCGTATAATAGTAGTGGAGATGGTACCACAAGCTATTCAGCAGGTGTTACGTCGCCTCCCCTACCTACAGGCGGCTCTATTGTACTGGATTCTGGACTAACATTTACAACTGGATCCGTTACCATTACTGCAGCAACGAATGCGACAGGATATAAGGTCTATATTTCAACAACAACGAGCATAGCACAATCAGTTCATAACTTTACAACAACAACGACAGCATCATCTGTTCCATTTACTACAGGATCAATCCTTACAGCAAGTACACTCTATTATGCCGTGCTTATTCCATATAATGTTGGCGGAGATGGTGCTACGAGCTATTCAGCAGGTGTTACATCGCCTCCCCTACCTACAGGAGGATCTATTGTACTGGATTCAGGCCTCGCGCTTACAACTGGATCGGTTACAATTACTGCAGCATCGAATGCTACAGGTTATAATGTGTATATTTCAACAACAACGAGTACCGCACAATCAGTTTATAACTTTACAACACCAACGACAGGATCATCCGTTGCCTTTACACCATCACCAAGCCTTTTATCATCTACAACCTACTATGCTATATTAATTCCGTATAATACTGGCGGAAATGGCTCAACAAGCTTTTCAGCGAGCGTTACGACACCTGCTGCTCTTTATAGTTTCACAGGTACACTCACTTTTACGCCTGCGGGTGCAACAGGACAGCTTGGTCCAACACTTTCTCAATGTAGAACTGCATATGCCAGTTTTGGCGCTTGGGTTTCAGACAATGCGTTTTTTAATATGACAACTCAAGGAAATCAAAGATGGACCGTTCCTCAAACAAGAAATTATACAATTACATGTGCTGGTGCTGGTGCTTATGGTTCTGGTGCTATTATTACAACAGTTGTTAATTTAGCACAAGGTACTATATTAAATCTAATAGTTGGTCACACACCAAGCCTTTCTGGTAATGGTGCTGGAGGTTCATTTGTAATTAATGTAACTACATCAACACTTTTAATCGCAAGTGGTGGTGGTGGCGGCGCAGCAGCTGCTGGTGGTGCATATTCTGCTAGTTTAACTACGAGTGGAGTTACTGGTAGTGGTGGTGCTGGTGGAACAAATGGTTCTGCTGGTTCTGCAGGAAATGGTGAATCGTCTTCTACTGTTACTGCTGGTCCATGTAGTAGCTCATCACAGTGTCAACCACCTAATTATCCTGCTGCTGCAACAACTACTAGTTATAGTAGTAGCGGTGGTGGTGGTGGTGGTGGAAATCCTGGTTTAGTCTATAGTGCTAATTACACTACGTTTGGAGGAGGAGGCTATAGTTATTCTTACAGTGGAACTTGTTATTATAACATATGGCAAGGAACGTTACAACAGAATGGTACAATAACATATGAATGTTATCCATATTCTAGTGCTGGTGCGAGCGGCTCAGGTGTGGCGGCTGGAGGTGGTGGAGGAGGATATTCAGGTGGTGGTGGTGGAAGGGGGCAAACTACAAATGGTACGAGCGGTGGCGGCGGTGGGTCTTTCTGCTCGACTACAATCACATCGTCATCTCTTACAAATACAGGAAATGGCTATATCGCAATTACTTAAACCTTAAAAAACCTATCTCTAACCAGATATGTATTGGGGTCCATCTTACTGGCGTTTTATTCACTACTTTGCAATGTATGAAGAGAGAACTCTAGTTCTTCAAATCAGAGATTTCATACCATGCGACACATGTAAGACTGAATGGTATAACCCTGCTCCCGAAGAAAATCTTCTTGACTGGTCACGTGAATTACATAATAAAGTGAATAAAAAGCTCGGTCGCTATGCAAATTGGGATGCGGTAGATTTGAATATAAGCCACAAGCCCCAGTGTGACATTTGTGAAAAAAATGAATTTATTCACAGATTTCCTTGGGATTTTATTCATGAAGTCGCAAAGCAGCCGAATGCCATGCACTTCTTAAAAGCATTTAATGCTAGCTATCCGTGCGAAACGCACAGAGGAACACTCTTAGATGAACCATTACCCGACGAAGACACTCTCGCGTGGACTGTAAGAAATCACCAAAAGGTTCAACCTGATTTTATTCTTCCCCCGCCTATTACAAGCGTATTGATTATAGATCCTGTTACAGGATTAACCCAGCCTATTACAAGCGGATTGATTATAGATTCTGTTACAGGATTTTCCCAGCCTATGACAGGCGTACCCTGTTCGAGCTGTCCTGGTACACAACTATCTCCAGTAATATCTCCTGACTCGTAACTTCGTCAGTTTACTTCTATTGCGGATACAGAAACTGTCCTGGTCCTGTACGCGCACCTGCAAAGACGAGTGTATTGAAATACATTAGATTATTTTTCTCATAGACGGAACCTACAGCAGAGGTCGCCT
>Ga0007848_1000579_pt1 | contig 11325 bp, 7 predicted proteins | sample CryBogCBH18Jul08_FD_71209 | JGI IMG/M metagenome (GOLD analysis project Ga0007848, IMG submission 71209) | Freshwater microbial communities from Crystal Bog, Wisconsin, USA - CBH18Jul08 | ecosystem: Environmental > Aquatic > Freshwater > Lake | place: Crystal Bog, Wisconsin, USA | collected...
GCAAAGTTAACGAGCAAGGCGGTCATCATTGCGACCGGTGCGCGCTGGAGAGAGCTAGGCGTGCCAGGCGAGAGCCAATACCGCGGTAAGGGCGTTGCCTATTGCCCGCACTGTGACGGTCCTTTGTTTAAGGGAAAACCTGTTGCTGTGGTCGGCGGTGGTAACTCTGGCGTTGAGGCAGCGATCGACTTGGCAGGGATCGTCGCGCACGTGACCTTGCTCCAGTTTGATCCGACCTTGAAAGCAGATGCCGTGTTGCAAACTAAGTTAAGCTCACTGAGTAATGTGACCATCGTGACCAATGCGCAAACGACAGAGGTGACCGGTGACGGTACTAAGATGAATGGCCTTGATTACAAAGACCGTGTCACGGGTGAGATGAATCACCTCGACTTGGACGCGGTGTTTGTCCAGATCGGCTTGTTGCCGAATACCGACTTCATTAAGGGTGGCGACATCAACTTAAGCAAGTTTGGCGAGATTGAGGTTGATAGCCATGGCGCGACTTCAATGCCAGGCGTGTTTGCGGCAGGGGATGTGACTACTGTTCCATACAAGCAGATCATCATTGCGATGGGTGAGGGCGCCAAAGCTTCACTCGGCGCCTTTGACTACCTGATCCGTCAATAGATCACTGATCCAGTTCGCTTAATTAAACAGCCAGCCTAGGAATAGGTTGGCTATTTTTTTTGGATGCACTATGATCATGGCCGTTGATCATTTATTTGGCTTAAAGGAAGTTTTTTGATGCAGATTAGTTTGAGTAGGAAGTGTTTGGTGTTATTAGCCTGTTTTGCATTGAACACAACGGCTTTTGCCCAAGGCACAAAGAAAGCGGCAGCAGGCACTGCGGTAACGGTGAACGGTGTTGCGATCTCAGATAAGGCTTTAGACCAGATTATTAAATCTATTGTGGCGCAAGGCCAAGTAGATACACCAGAACTTCGTAAGACGATTTTGGATGAACTCATTGCGCGCGAGCTTTTTGTGCAAGAGTCTACAAAGCTAGGGCTTGATAAAACACCAGAGGCCAAGGAGCAGTTTGCGCAAATTCACCAAAACTTCTTGATGGATTTGCTTGTGAATAACTACCTTAAGTCTCACCCAATTACCGAGTCTGATATGCGCGCCGAGTATGACCGTCAGATTGCTGCGATTGGTGACTCTCAGGAGTACAACTTGAAACAAATCGTGGTGCCAACTGAGACTGATGCGAAGGCGATTATTGCTTCCCTTAAAAAGGGAGAGAATTTTGAGAGCCTAGCAAAAGATAAGAGTATCGATCCAAGTAAGAGTCAGGGCGGTAACCTAGGCTGGGTGCTCTCAAAGCAGATTATTCCTGCGATCTCTAACGTGATCGCCAATATGAGTAAGGGTAGTGTGTCATCTAGCCCGATCCAAACCGCTGCCGGTTGGCATGTGGTGAAGGTTGAGGATGTGCGTCCATTTAAGGCGCCAAGCTTTGATGAGAGTAAGCAGCGTCTTCAGCAAGCGCTTCTTCAAAACAAACGTCTAGAGCTGTTAAAGTCACTCAAGGAAAGCGCTAAGATTGTGCAGTAGGACAGATTTAAGGCAATAAAAAGGGAGCTTTTAGCTCCCTTTTTATTCAATCATTCGATTACTTCACGCGGTTCTTGTATTCCAATGTGCGTGTATCGATTTCAATCTTGTCGCCAGTTGCACAGAAGAGTGGCACAGGCAATTCAAAACCAGTTGAGATGCGTGCTGGTTTCATTACTTTACCTGATGTGTCACCCTTAACTGCTGGCTCTGTGTAGGTGATTTCACGTACCACTGAGTTAGGTAAATCAACAGAGATTGCTTTACCGTTATAGAACACCACTTCACATTGCATGCCGTCTTCTAAGAAGTTAAGCGCGTCCGTCATGTTTTCCGCTTCAACTTCAAACTGGTTGTATTCTTCATCCATGAAGACATACATAGGATCAGCGAAGTATGAGTAAGTGACATCTTTTTTCTCAAGTACAACCACTTCGAATTTGTCGTCAGCTTTGTAAACTGTTTCGCTAGGCGCTTCAGTTAACAAGTTTTTGAATTTCATTTTAACAACGGCTGAGTTACGGCCTGATTTATTGTATTCGGCCTTTTGCACAACCAATGGATCGTTACCGATCATGATTACGTTGCCGACGCGGAGTTCCATTGCTGTTTTCATGTGATGTCCTGCAAAAAATTATGGTGTAAAAAGCCGCGCATTATACCTTATTTTTGGTAAAAACCACCAATTTGGCCGCCAAGTCAGCTTGTTGCTCAAGTTTGAGGGTTTGCAATTCGGCATGTTGTTTGACTGCTGGCAAGGCGGTCATCAATTTATTCCAAAGCTTGGGCGTGATTTCAGCATCTAGCCAAGCATGGTGAAATTCGCTTAATACATCGTTCTGTTGCACCTGATACTTATCTAAAAAGGCGTCTAATTTTTTAAGATGTAGTTTTTCATCTTGCGGATAAGTTTGCCAAATAAAAGGCTGAGCCGACCATAAAGCACGTATCCAACTATCCTCGCCGCGAACAAAGTTTAGGTCGCAGCACCATAGCAACTGGTCGTATTCGTCTTGTGTCAAAAAAGGGAGTACTGTTAGCCTTAGTTGTTTTTTGTTTAGCGTGTCGCCGACCTTAATTTCAGTACGTCCAAATAATTCAGCCACTTTATTAAGATAACTTCCTGTTGGCACAAAGCATTCCACTGATTGTTCGCCCTCTGCAAATGCTTGCAGCAGGCTGTGTATTGGTGCGTGTGGGTAGCAAAATAAGGAGACTTGTAAGCTAGACAAACGCTTTATTTGTGATTTTGCGGCTTCTCTTTTGGCGATTAAGTGTTGTTCTCGAATTAAGCCGCCAGTCTTGTCGGTAAAGCCGGGAAAGAAAAAGATTTTGACTAAGCCCGTTGTGGGATGAATAGAGCTTTGCGCATGAAAGTCATTTACCCAAGTTTCGGCGGATAGATATTCTAAATTGAGCCAAACCGGTTTATTGGCTACCATGTTTTGCATGTAAGGCTGAGGCAGTTCGCAGGCAAAGGCTTCAATCACCACATCGGCTGGCGTGATGTTTTCAAAGCTTACATCATCAACCCATAGACAAACTTCAACGCCATTCACTTTTTGGCTAATAAGCGATGCATCTAAGCCCGTGACTATTTTGCGGGCAACATTTAAGTCGTCTACCCAAAGCCTCACATCAAGTGCGTATTCATCACGCAGTTGTTTGGCTAGGCGCCAGCAGACACCTATGTCGCCGAAATTGTCCACTACGCGGCAAAAGATATCCCAACGATTGTTCATTTAGCCACAGGCTCTGTATAGCTGATCTCTTGAATTTCGTACTCATCCTCACCGGTTGGTGTTTGCACACGCACCACATCACCAACTTGCTTGCCTAGCATCGCTTTTGCAAGCGGTGACACCCAGCTAATCCAGCCTTTAAAGGGTGCTAGCTCATCTTGTCCAACAATCCGGTAATTGTGTTCAGTATCTCTATCTAATGAATACAAAGTCACCCAAGCGCCGAAGAATACTTTTTCAAGGCCCGCTTGCGTGGCGGGGTCAACAATGACAGCGGCATCCATGCGTTGCATTAAAAAGCGTAAGCGTGAATCAATCTGACGTAACCGACGCTTTCCATAGATATAGTCACCATTCTCCGATCTGTCGCCATTGCCCGCGGCCCATGAAACCACGCGCACCACTTCAGGTCGCTCAACTTTGAGCAGTTGGGTAAACTCCGCCTCTAAAGCGGTATGGCCTTGTGGGGTGATATAGTTTTTTTGATCTGCCATAAATTAATATTTTTATTTTTTGATTGTCTTTGTTTTAAGTGTTTTAAACGTTTAGCCAAGTTAAAATCATGGCATGACTTCATTATCAAATTCTAGCCTGATTTTATGTTCCACGCCGCGTTTAGCACGCAGTTTGCAACGTTTATATCAGCGCAAGCAAATCCAGCAAAGGCTCACAAAATGGCAACCGCTCAATGCGATGCCATTATCGACTTGGCTCAAAAGTTTTGTCGATGATGCCGTCATGTTGGGCCATGTAGACGTGGCCGCCATGCCAGCGGGCGAGCTTAACACGCTCCAAGAAAGTTTGCTTTGGGAGAAGGCGATTGAGCAAACGTTTAAAGCTGAAGCGCTCAAGGATTTTTTTGATATTTCAGGCTTGGCCAGCGCCGCGATGGAGGCGAATCGTTTGGTGATTGAGTGGGATTTAAATCTCAATGCAGACGAGGCAACGGAAGAAACCAACAACTTCTTAGATTGGCGTAAAAGATTTCAAACTCTATGTAAAAAAACTGGGCATCTTGAAGTGGCACGCTACGCCAATTGGCGTTTGGACGTATTAAAAAGAAGCAAAGATCTATTGCCGAGCCATATTGAGTTTGCAGGGTTTGACCGTATTAATCCTGCACTTCAAAAGCTTCAAGCTGCGCTCACAGCTTGCGGTGTGCAAGTCAGCAATAAATTACTCACTTTTGATGCGCCTCAGTCTTGCGAGCACCGCGTATTGACCGACCAAGATGCTGAAATTAGAGCAGCTGCGCTTTGGGCGAAACAGCAGTTAGAAACTAATGAGCAAACTAATATCGCGATTGTGGTGCCCGAGCTTCAAGTGTTGCGGAGCAAGCTGTCTGCCATGCTTGATGACGTGTTGTACCCACAAACAGCGAGGCCTGCTTTAAGTGAAACCCAGCGTTGTTACGACTTTTCTTTGGGGGTGTCGCTCAATACTCAAACCATTATTTCAGATGCTTTAAGCTTGATTCGCCTTGCTTGGCAGCGCGGCAATGTTTTGCAGCAAGATATCGCGTACTTGTTGCATAGCCCATATTGGTCAGAAAGTTTTGTGGAGACTGATGCGAGAGCATTGCTTGATGCGCGGATGCGACGCGATTTGCCTTTGAGTTTCAAGTTGAGTCGTCTGCAAAACTATGTGCTAAAAGTGACCACTGGGGATGGCGCGATGCGCTTGCCAGCCTCAAGCCAAGCGCTTCAAAACCTTTTTGCGTATGCACAAAAGAATGATGCAAATCAGCCACCATCCGCATGGGCTAAGATTTTCCAAGCGGCATTAAAACAAGCTGAATGGCCGGGGAAAAGGAGCTTGTCTAGCTACGAGTATCAAGCGACTAAAGCTTTTGAGAACGTGTTGGCAGAACTCAGTAATTTGGATGATTGGCTGAATAACATTCCCGCCTCACAAGCCATTCTGCAATTGAGTAAGCTTTGTCAGGCCAAGATATTCCAACCAGAATCAAAACAAATTCCGCGATTGCAAATCATGGGCATGATGGAGGCGGCCGCCAGCCCACTTGATGCGATTTGGGTGATGGGCATGAATGACCATGTTTGGCCGCCAGTGGCTCGGCCCAATGCCCTAATATCAGCCAGTTTGCAACGTGATGCCAAAACGCCAAATGCGAGCAGTGAAGTGCAGGCTGAGTTTGCTCAGGCGATTCATGATCGTTTAAGCAAATCGGCACGCCGCATTATTTTTTCTAGCGCCAAACAAGATGGTGACCGTGAATTAAGGCCTAGCCCTTTGATGCAAACGATTGCGTTGGTTGAACATGATGGTTTGTTTGCGGATACATTAGCTGAATACTTTGCCCAAGCCGTCCCCGAAAAAGTAGATGACAAGCCTTGGCAATGGCAAGAAGACCACCAAGCGCCAGCGGTTGAAGAGGGTGTTCATGTTTCGGGCGGTACGGGTTTACTCAAGGCACAGGCTGTTTGCCCTGCTTGGGCTTTTTATCAATATCGTTTACACGCAAAAGCGCTAAAAGCGCCTGTGGATGGCTTGGATGCCATGGATAGGGGCAATTTAGTGCATCAAGTGCTCGAAGGTTTTTGGGATGGGCGCGATTCAGAGTATCTACAGCATTTAAGTGCTGAAGATATGCAGTCCGCGCTTGGCGAAGTGGCCGATGAAGTATTGACGTTATTTAACCAAGAACATGATGAAGCTTTTTCTGCCATGTTTATCCAGCTAGAAAAAGAGCGCTTGGTGAAGCTGGTCACGGCTTGGTTGGTTGATATTGAAAGTGCTCGCCCTATGGGCTTTTCGGTGCAAGCGGTGGAGCGCAAGCAAACCATTCCAATTGAGAATATTTTGATTACCTTGGCGGTGGATAGGGTAGACCAGCTTGAGGATGGCCGTTTGTTGGTGATGGATTATAAAACTGGCAGTACGATTGATTTCAAAAACTGGGCTAAAGCGAATATCACCGAGCCGCAATTGCCGATTTATGCCGCTTTTTTGATGGGGGATGCCGAAGTTGCTGCCGTGTGTTTTGCGAAGGTCACCACAGATAAAGCAGGTTTTGCGGGGATTGCAGCCAGCAAAGACGTGATTAAGGGCCCGTTGGTGCTGGATGAAGCGAAGGGGCGTAATGTATTTAACGAAGCAGACTTCCCTGATTGGCCAAGCGTGATTGCGCATTGGAAATCCAGTATTATCGCCACAGCGCAATCGATTAAAGCGGGTGATGCGGCGGTAAAGTTTGAGAATGAAAAGCAACTGACTTATTGCGAAGTATTGCCTTTGCTAAGGCTGGCAGAGCGCCAGTTGCAGTTTGAACACGCGCAAGCGACTGATTCAGCTAAGGAGGCACAAGCATGAATCAGCTTACGCAAGACCTGCTTTTAGAAGATACCGCCAACCGCGAGATTGCGCTTAATCTCACGTCGTTTATTGTGGAAGCGCCAGCAGGTGCAGGCAAGACCGAGCTTTTAACGCAGCGTTATCTCAAATTGCTCGATACGGTTGATTCGCCCGAAGAAATTATCGCGATTACTTTTACCAATAAAGCGGCTTCAGAAATGAAGAAGCGCATTATGGATAGCTTAATCATGGCGGATTCTGGAGTTAAGCCACCAGAGCCACACAAAATCACCACGTTTGATTTGGGTAAGCAAGCATTGGCAAAATCTGATGCGCTAGGCTGGAATTTGCTCGCTACGCCATCTCGTTTACGCATCTATACCATCGACTCATTAAGCGGCAATTTGGCGCGCCAAATGCCCTTGCTTAGCCGTTTTGGCGCGCAGCCAGCCGTGCGTGACGATGCCAGCATTTATTACCAAGAGGCCGCCACCAAAACCTTGGCTAATCTTGATGAAAAAGAAGTCGGTTTAGTCGTTCAAAAAGCGCTTCGTTATTTTGATAATAACCATAGCAAATTAAATGAGTTGCTCGCGGATATGCTCGCTAAGCGCGACCAATGGCAAGAAAACGTAGTGAACCACAACGATGCTACATTAGCCGAGGCTGCTTTATATCAATTGGTGATGGGTGATATGCAACCGGTAGCCAAAGTGATGAATAAAGCCGCACAAGAGGCTCTGATGCCAATTGCACGCTATGCCGCCTCTAATCTCTCTTGTGATAAAGCCGTTGCTTTGCTGCGTGATTGGGAAACGACTATCCCAGCTATGCCAGAAGCTCTTGATATGTGGCGGGCTGTCGCTGAATTATTGCTGACGGGTAAAAATGAGTTCAGGTTGACGGTGGACGTTAGAGCGGGTTTTCCTGCAACGCCAGAAGGCAAAGCAATTAAAGAGGACTTGTATGCTTTTATTGCCGAGCTTAGGCAAATTGAAGGGGCTGAGCTGGCTTTAGCTAATCTGCGTCGATTGCCCAATACCAAGTATGATGAGCAAAGCCGTGAAATTGTTTCGGTGTTTGCTGACCTACTTAAAATCGCCTCTGCTGAGTTGTGGATGACGTTTCAGCGCAATAAAGAAGTCGATTTTGTGCAGATATCCCAAAACGCCTTATCTGCGCTTGGCGGTGCGGATGATGCGCCTAGCGATTTAGCGCTTAAGCTCGATTACCGCATTAAGCATCTGCTGGTTGATGAGTTTCAAGACACTAGCCCAACCCAAATCAAACTTTTAGAAAAGCTCACTGCAGGCTGGGTGGATGGTGATGGTCGCACTTTGTTTTTAGTGGGCGACCCGATGCAGTCTATCTATCGCTTTCGTAAAGCCAATGTTGGCTTGTTTTTGCGTGTCCTCAAACAGGGCATTGGTGATTTGTCGCTGACACCACTAAAACTTTGGCGCAATAACCGCTCGCATGAAGCGGTGGTGAATTGGGTAAACAATGCCTTTTTGAAAGTGTTCCCTGATGAAGATAGCGTCTCAAGGGCCGCGATTAAGTATCGTCAATTTGTTGCCAAAGAGCGTCCAGCCGCAGGCGCGGGCGTAAAAGTACACGCCATCTTGGATGCTGCTATTCAAGGCGATACAGGTGAAGACCTGGATGATGTTGTGGACTTCACTGACGTTCGTCAGCAAGAAGCCAATAAAATCATTGAGATTATTAAATCCACTTGGGCTGAAGATCCAAAACGAAAAATTGCCGTCTTAGTCCGCGCGCGTAGTCATTTGCACGCTTTGGTTGCCGAGATTAGGCGTAACCATGCGGATATTCCATTCCAAGCGGTTGAGATTGAAGAGCTCGCCAATCGCCAAGTGGTGCAGGATTTGCTCTCACTCACTAATGCCTTACATCAGCGTGCTGATCGTGTGAATTGGCTAGCTATTTTGCGTGCGCCTTGGTGCGGCTTGAGTTTGGAAGATTTGCATCATCTTGTGGGCCATGACCAATACCGCACCGTGCTAGATTTGATGCAAGATGAAGTGCGAGTCAATCGATTGAGTGAAGATGGTCGTCAGCGCTTGTTGCATGTGTGTGAGGTCATGCACGAAGCATTACAGAACCGTGGACGTATGGCAACTAGCCGCTGGGTGCATGGCGTATGGCTCATGTTGGGCGGGCCGGCTTGCTTGTGGGATGCGGGCGATGTGCGCGATGTGCAGGCTTTCTTTGAACGCATCGATAAAATGGAAATGGCGGGGCAATTCTCTACCGAGCAATTGGCGCTGGAAGTAGAAAAACTCTATGCGGCGCCCAATGCCAAAGCACCCGATACTTTGCAATTTATGACCATTCATAAATCAAAAGGCTTGGAGTTTGATACGGTGATTTTACCTGGGCTAGATAAAGCCACAGGTGGTGGTGACCAGCCATTGCTGATGTGGGAAGAGGTGCCTAGGGAGTCGTTTGATGACGACGTTGCGGATGTGGATTTAGTGGTCGCGCCATTCATTCCAAAATCTAAAAATAAAGCTGAGCAAGTCAGTATTTATGACTATTTAAAATCGTTAGAAAAACAACGTGCTGATTATGAAGATGCCCGTGTGCTTTACGTTGCAACCACTCGCGCTGAGCGCTGTTTACATCTTTTAGGTGCAGTTAGCTCCAATAAAGATGGCGATTTTCTACCTAAGAAAAATACATTTTTAGAGATTTTGTGGCCTGTTGTTGCAGATGATTTTAGCAAAGAAAAATTAGCGAAAATTCAAACGGAATTGCCTAAGCAAGCAGTTGGTGAGTTAAGCACAAGCCTGCAGGATTTTGTACCTAAATTAGTTCGCCTAACTGATCCAGCAGTGCCTGCTTTATTGCAAGTTCAAGTCACGCATGAAACTCAGCTGAGCCAAACTGGCATTAAGTCTGATAAGGATGAGGATGACGATATTTTAGTTTTGGAAGCAGACATCGGCACGCTCACGCATCGCTATTTGGAGTTGATTGCAAATCAAGGCTTGGATGCTTGGCCTTTGGCCCGACTTCAGTCACTAAAGCTTGCCATGCAACGATGGTTTACAGGGCAGGGGTACGCGATGAGTGCTGCGAATCAAGGCGCTGATGCTGTGTTGGCTTTGCTCCAAACCACCTTACAAAGTTCGCAAGGGCAGTGGGTGCTTCAAAGCCGTGAAAGTGCGTCTAACGAACTACAGATTGAAAGTCTTGGTGATGACAATGTGCAGGTGCGTAAGAAAATTATCGACCGCACATTTGTTGAGGATGGCGTGCGCTGGATTGTGGATTATAAAACCACCGCTTTAGATGCTGGTCTTGATGAAATGGCCCTAAAGCAAACGGCTGAAGCTTATCGTCAGCAGCTTGAGGGCTATGCGGCGCTTTTTGCGGATGAAGGATTAAGTATCCGGCTGGCTGTTTATTTTGTGAGCATTGGCCAGCTAGTGACTTTATGATTTATCCGTGCTTAAAGTGTCTTCTTACGTACCAAATCACAAAGATTAAGCCAGCCCCAGCGATCACGTAATGAAATTGATGGAAATACACTTTTAGACTTTCCCAGTTTTCCCCCGCTTTAAAACCCGCAAGTGCTAATAGGTAACACCAAATCAGCGAGCCAACAAAGGTGTAGCTGATGAATTTTGTCATGTTCATCCGCGCAACGCCTGCTGGGAAGGCGATAAAAGTGCGGACCGCAGGCAGTAAACGCCCAATGAAAATAATAATCTCGCCGTGTTTAGCAAAAGCTTTGTCTGCCCAGTTTAAGTCTTTGGCAGAAATGAGTACCCATTTGCCATATTTTTCTACGAGTGGTCTGCCGCCGTACATGCCTAAGTAGTAGGCGGGAATAGAGCCGACAACACAGCCAATCGCGCCAGCAAAAGCCACACCCCAAAGCGTCATTTCACCTTTAAAAACTAAAAAACCTGCAAATGGCATGATGATTTCGGAAGGCAAGGGAATGCAGGCAGATTCAATCGCCATGAGTAAAACAATACCACTATAACTAAGCGAAGAGATAACGCCCATTATCCAAGTGGCTAAGACAGCGACGATTTGTTCTAGCATTTATACAAAGTCTTTCATTATATTTTATTATGTATAACTTATTGATTTAATTATATATTATTGTTACACAAAAGTTTCACACTATATTAAGGTTGTTGATTTTTAAGGTTTTTGAGTTTACTGTTACACAGGAAGTTACACGCAGATTTCTTGCCAATTTTTGTGTAACTTTCATAAATTATGACACTTAAAAAACAACATTTTAAATCAGATGAGGTGCTAATTTTTGATGACGCGATAATTTACAAGCGCGGCAGCTATTGGCACTTTAGATTATGGCTTGAAAAAGAACGCAAGTACATCCGCAAAAGTCTCCAAGTTAAAGATAAAGTTTCAGCAATAGAGAAGGGTAGAAGTTACTACTTAGAGACGCAGGGTAACATTAAACAAGGGAAGGCTTATTTTTCTAAAACAGCTCAGGAAGGAGTAGACCTTTACTTGAAGCACCGACAAAAAGATGTCGTCGCTAAATTGATTGTGCCGCTCAGATTTAAAACAATTAAAAACAATCTAGCTCGTTGGCTTGATTACATCCATAAAGGAACCAAGCTTCTAGAGCTTACTAGAAGCTCTTGTGAGGATTACTATCACAAGCGGACGGAGTATGGTGCTGCATTAACTACTATTCATC
>Ga0007848_1000587_pt1 | contig 11204 bp, 10 predicted proteins | sample CryBogCBH18Jul08_FD_71209 | JGI IMG/M metagenome (GOLD analysis project Ga0007848, IMG submission 71209) | Freshwater microbial communities from Crystal Bog, Wisconsin, USA - CBH18Jul08 | ecosystem: Environmental > Aquatic > Freshwater > Lake | place: Crystal Bog, Wisconsin, USA | collected...
ATCCGAAAAAGGAGCAGTTCACCGACGGCACCGGCGACGCCAGCTGGCTGACGCGCGAATACCGCGCGCCGTGGAAACTGGCGTAGTCAGCCCAGCTTGGGAAAAAATTGTTTCGCGGTGGCGCATGTCGCCGCGCTCAATTCCGCTAGCGAACACAGCTTGACCTGCGCGACGGTGGCGGCGATCTCCTTCACAAAGGCCGGTTCGCCGCGTTTGCCGCGATACGGCACCGGCGCGAGATACGGGCAATCCGTTTCCAGCATGAACTTGTCCAGCGGCGTCGCGGCCACGGCGTCGCGGATGTTCTGGCCGTTCTTGAACGTCACGATGCCGGTATAACTCACCAGCCAGCCGAGCGCCAAAATCTTTTCCAGCCGCTCCACGCTCTCGCCGAAACAGTGGAACACGCCGCGCGTTTTGTGCGCCCACGGCTGGATTTGCGCGAACAGATCATCGAACGAACTGCGCTGGTGGATGACGCAGTTCAAACCGGTTTCCGCCGCGACTTCGAGCTGCTGCTCAAAAATCTCCGCCTGCTTCTGTTTGTAAGCCGTGTCTTCCGCCGACGGCGCGCACGGAGTGACGCGCCCTACCTCGGTTGCGCTGGTGGGGCGCGCAGTCCCTTGCGCGCCGCTCAGGCTCGGCAGGCGGTAATAATCCAGACCGCATTCGCCGATGGCGACGGCCTTGGGATGGCGGGCGAGTTCGCGCAGGGCGGGGCGGATGTCGGCGGGTGCCTCGTGGGCGTTGCTGGGATGCCAGCCGACGGCGGCGTAAATCTGCGGGTGCTGTTCCGCCAGCGCGAGCGCGCGGCGGCTGCTGGCGAGGTCGGTGCCGATGGCGATGATTTTGGCGATGCCGGCGGCTTGGGCGCGCGCCAGCACCTCGGCGAAATCCGGCTGGTAATCGTCGTAATCGAGATGGGCGTGCGTGTCAAAAAAAACCGGCATGACGCGGAAAGGATGGGCAAACGGTGAAAAGAAGTCCACGCCGGACTCAAGCGCGGGCAACGAAAGGAACCAACTAACTTTTGCGGCCTATCAAGATGTTAGCCGTCTGCGGATTCTTGAAATGGGTCTTTATCAAGCCAAATGCTTTCGGGTTTTTTGTAAAATAACTCTTCGCTCAGATTGCACCATTCAACGACTCGCTCGGCAAGAAAATCAAGATCATTGTAAGCCATCTCGCCCTTGTCTGCCCCATGCTCACCTGCTTTCCGCACCCTGTCCAGCGCCCTGCAAATCTCTTGCCTCAAAACTTCCGAGAAAACTTCCGGCTCTGGCAGGAAACGGCGAAGCGTCTCAATAGCCTCCTCATGCATCACACCAAAATTCATCCAACCATTGCGTCTTGCCTCGCCTTGGAGATTATCAATGCAGCGAACCAACTCGCCCTGTAATGTGTCAGCCTCGCCAGAGAGTGGCACAAGTTCCTTCCCCAAACGACGAAGTGCCTGCTGCCAACTTTCCTTTGGCGCTGGCTCTTGCTTCTGAAACATCTTTTTGATGCTCTCGAACATAATGTGCGGCCAGACGCCTAACAGGTAATCGGCGCACACTTATTCCGCCTATCATCGGCTAGATTGCGCCTATCCTGTTTCATGAATTTGAGCTTGTGCCTTTGGCCGCCGGTTGTCCAGCGGGTTTTCGGTTCACGGTTTGGGCGCGGTGGCGGGCTTGGGTTCCAGCGCCTTGAGCTTTTCGTCAATGGCATTTCGGCCGGGATAATCCGGTGCTTCGTTGGTGAGCGCCCGGTAGTTTTCCCGCGCCTCGGCCGCACGGCCTTGCGCCGTCAGTTTCTCGCCGAGCGCCAGCCGCAGCCGGATGCGTTGTTGCGGCGAGGGATTTGATTTGAGCGCGGTCTGCCACGCGCCGATGGCGGAACTCGGCTTGCCGAGCGTGGCGTAAAGGTCGCCCAGTTTTTCGTTGAGCACGGCGCTGTGCGCGGTGGCGGGTTGCGCCTCCAAAAACGCCGTCAGTATCGGCGCCCGCATTCCCCGCGCGAGGTCGAGGCAGACGAGCCGGTCGAACGACCATTCGAGGAGCGGATTTTTGCGGCGGGTCAACTGCGCGTGCAGTTCGGGCAGCGCGGTCTTGAACGGCTGGTAGAGCGGGTCGCCGATGACGGTGGTCTGCCAGGACAAGGCGAGTTGGGCGACCCAAGCGGCTTCGCCGAACGAGTAGTTCAGGCCGAGCGATTGGAGGAAGACGGCAATGTTGGGCGTCAGCGACAGGTAAGGTTCGTAAACGCAGCCCATCGTGCAGGTCGCGCCCTTGGCGAGCAGCGGGCCGCACCAGTTGCGGGTGGTGCTGCGCAGGGTGTCGGCGCTGTAAGAATGCAGATGATAGGCGAACGCGCCGGGCATGAACTCGACGGTGGGCAGGGTGAACGGCCCGTTGGCATCGTTGGCATACCAGCCGGCATAAATGGCGATGTGGCTCATGGGAAACGATGCGGGCAGCGTGTCCGCGTTGGTGTCCGTTTCCACTTCAAACCCGAGCCGGCGGCAGATTTCCGCGCCGCCGAGCATCCATTGGTCACCGAGAAAATAAACATTCGTCGCCGGCAGTCCGCGGGCGTCGAAATAGGCGCGGCCCCACAGGCCGTTGGTTTCGGCTTCGAGCGCCTTGTCCACGAGCTGCGCGGCGATCTCCGGCGTCGGGCCGTCGAGGCGGGCGACGAGCAGGATGCCGTTGGTGCAACTCAGCGTGAGGCGGTTGGTGCTGCCGTAAAACGGATTCGGTAGCGGCCCGGTCAGGGGAATTTTCATCTTCAGGTCCGGCAGCCAGGCCAGTTCCGAATCCACCGCCGCCTCGTTGCGGCGTAACTGGTCGCCGATGAGCTTGCCCTCCCATTCATCGAGTTTGGAGACGGGCGCGATCTTCAGCGGCACGCCGTAGCACAGCACCGCGTAACGGATCTTGGAGGCGACCACATGCGTCTCGGTGCGGGCGGGATAATTGTTGGTGGCGGGAATGGCCACTTCGCCGAATTTCCAGAGGCCGGCCGCCTCCAGCTTGTCCGCGAGCGGTTTTTGCAAAAAATCCGTGAAGTCGGCGCGCGTCATCGTCTCGTCCAATGACAGCGCAAAGCCAAAGATCTGTTTCGTCGGCACATGGCGGAGCGCCGCGTAATGTTCGGCGACGGCCTTGGATTCCGGCATCCGCGAGTTGTAAACGAGGACGACTTCTTCGCCGCCGCCGAACGTCCGCCACGGCGTCAACGCGGCGGCCAGAACGACAAGCAGGTTGAGGCGGCGGAGTTTTTTCATGTCACTCGTGGCCTGTGACCTTCAATCCGTCCCACGCCAGCGTGATGCCCGCCGGCAGTTCCGCCTGCGCCTGATCGTGGTCGTAATCGTGCGTCAGGTGCGTGAAATAGGTCTGCTCCGCATTGATGCGCCGCGCTGCCGTCAGCGCCTCGTCGAGGCACATGTGCGTCGGATGCGGTTTGTAGCGCAGCGCATCCAGCACGGCGATCTCCACGCCGCGCACGCGTTCCAGCGCGGCGTCGGGGATTTCCTTGCAGTCGCTGAAATAAGCCAGCCGCTTGCGCCCGTCCTGTTCAAAAAGAAAACCGGTGGTCGTCATGCGCCCATGCGGCAGGTCGAACGGCGTGACTTTCAGGTCGCCGATCTCAAACGGCCCGGTGATGAGCCGTTCTTCCGGCATGAAATAACCTTTCGGCCACGGCCCTTGGTGGAAGGCATAGACGAACACGCGCCGCAGATGCACCATCGTCTCTTCGCTCGCGTAGATCGGCAGCGTCGTGCCGCCGCGCAGATCGCAGAATCGCCGGCAGTCGTCCATGCCGAGGATGTGGTCGGCGTGGGCGTGCGTGACGAGCACGGCGTCGAGGTGCTTGATTTTCTCGCGCAGGCATTGGAGGCGGAATTCCGGCGGCGTGTCCACGGCGAATTTTACTTTGTCGGTGGCGATATAGATGGCCGGACGCGTGCGCCAGTTCTTCGGGTTGGCCAGGAATTCCGCCGGATAATCAAGGCCGATGAGCGGCACGCCTTGCGAGGTGCCGCTGCCGAGAAAGGTGAATTCAAACGCCATGCCGCGCCAAATTAGCAGAAGTCGGAAATTCGGCGAATGAAAATGGAAGCGAAATTAACGACCGGGCGTGAGTTCCGACAATGTTCTTTTATGTATAAGCGTCAAGCCATAAAACTGACCATCCACCACAAAGACGACTGATTTGTGCCAGCGAGAGCTGCTAATGTCTTTGAGATGTCCGTTGGAATTTGTAGGAGCTAGATACAGATTCACATAAAAAGAGTCATTGGTTAAGGACTGTGGGTCATACTTAAGAATTTGGGTCAATTGATTTATGTTTTGCGTGACGGGTTGGATTTGAATGACACAGGTTTTCCCACCGCCGAGATTTACCCGGTTGCAGTCAGCGGAAAAGATTTCTGGCGGGGTGTTCGTAACTTCGACCGTTCCCAAGTCTTTTACTTCGGGCAGATGTTGGTCGAGCCATTTCATTACAGCGTCAAATTTGGTTATCTCCCACCTCACACGTTTGTCATAATCGTTGGTGGATTGAAGCGGGGTGAAGTGTTCATCGGCGCGAAAATAGATAGCTGCATCGCCAATGCTTTCACCATCCGAATTATAAAATAACTCAACATAACCAAGGTTGCCGATGGCATTTAAATCCGTGTGGCTTCTGTCTGGGGAAGCGGTATAGCCGCCCCTCGCAGACACATTTCCGGCAAAAAGAGGTAGGGCACAATCGGTAGGATGCTTGGCAAGTTTTTGTCCAAAACAACTTTTCACCCCATCAAGTTTGAGTAGACAAATCCGGCTCGAAAGGATGCGGTCGTATTCAGTCTTCATGGATTTCAAAATTGCACGATTCTGCACGGCAATACGCGCATGGATGTTGTCTTTAGAGAAATCGAGCAACGCTTCAATTGTTGCGAAAGTTGTGTTGAGGAATGCAACTAAAAACAGGGCAATCGTTAAGCGGCTTTTCATAATGGCTTCGAGTCTCACAAAACTGTGTTTGGATTTGGTTATTGTCCAGCCTAGTTTTTATGTGCCAGTGGCATTTTCGTTTTTGCATCTGTTTGAAACTGTGTTTATCTGTGGCACGAAATTTGTGCCATGTTGACGACGCTGCGCATCAAAAACCTCGCCCTCGTGAGCGACCTCACGCTGGAACTCCAGCCCGGTGGCAACGTCATCACCGGCGAGACCGGCGCGGGTAAATCCATCATCATCGGCGCGCTGAACCTCGTCCTCGGCGAACGCGCCGACCGTTCCCTCATCCGCAGCGGCGAGGATAGCTGTTCGGTCGAGGCGGTGTTCGATGTCAAAAAGTTGCGCGCGCCGCTGAAAAGTTTTCTGGAGGAGAACGGCTTGGAACCGTGCGAGGAAAATCAACTCGTCCTCAAGCGCACCTTCACCGCCGCCGGCACCAACCGCCAGTTCATCAACGGCTCGCCGACCACGCTGGCCACGCTGGCCACCATCGGTGAATGGCTGGTGGATATGCACGGCCCGCACGATCATCAGTCGCTGCTCCACGCCGCCAAGCAACTGGCCATTCTGGATGCGTTCGGCGGCTTGGAGAAGGAGCGCACGGCGTTTGGCGAACTTGTCCGCCAGCGGCTCGCGCTGGAAGTGGAGAAGTCGGCGCTGGTGGTGGACGAAAAAACTTACGCGCAGCAGTTGGATTTGTTGCGTTTTCAGGTTCAGGAAATTTCCGCCGCCCGCTTGAAGGAAGGCGAAGACGTTGAAGTGGAGGCGGAATTCAATCGCGCCAGCAACGCCGCGAAACTGCTGCAGTTGAGCCAGGCGGCGCTCGATGCCTTGAGCGAGAACGAAGCTTCCCTGCTGACCCAATCCGGCGTCATCGGCCGCGTGCTGGCGGAATTGCAGCGGGTGGATGCCGGGGCGGAAAATCTGGTCGGCCTGCACGCGCAGGCGGGTGAGATGCTGCGGGAATTGCAGGCGGAGCTTTCGCGCTACGCCGACAAGGTTGACGTGGATCCGGCGCGGCTGGCGGAACTGGAGGAACGGCTGAATCTGCTGCATACGCTCAAGCGCAAATATGGTGCAACGATAGCCGAGGTCGTCGCGTTCGGTGCCGAGGCGAAACAGAAACTGCAATCGTTGGAAAGCCGCGACGCCGAACTGGCGCGCATCAATGCGGCGCTGGAAAAACTGGATGTAGAAATCCAAGCCGCCGGGAAAAAGCTTTCTGCTGCGCGCAAAAAAATCATTCCGCAGCTCGCCAAAGCCGTCAGCCAACAGCTTGGGGATTTGGGCTTCAAGCAGAGCAAGTTCGACGTGGTGCTTTCGCCCGTCGAGATGACGGCATCCGGCCTGGATGCGGCGGAATTCCAGTTCGCACCGAATCCGGGCGAGCCGGCCAAGCCGTTGCGGGCGATTGCCTCGTCCGGCGAAATGGCGCGCGTGATGCTGGCGCTGAAAACCGTGCTGGCGGCGGAGGATGAAATTCCCGTGCTTGTCTTTGACGAAGTGGACGCCAATGTCGGTGGCGAAACGGCGAATGCCGTCGGGGAAAAGATGCAGCAGATCGCCGCGAAGCGTCAGGTGTTTTGCATCACACATCTGCCGCAGGTGGCCGCGCCGGCGATGGCGCATTACGTTGTGACCAAGGTGGTGGTCAATGGCCGCACGATTTCAGAAATTAGATTGCTGGATCGGAAATCCCGCGTCACCGAACTGGCGCGGATGTTGGGCGGCCAGAGCGAGGCCGCGCGAAAACACGCCGAGGCTTTGTTGAAATAAAAAATCCTCCGCCGGGGCGGAGGATTTTGCGGAGGTGAATCGGTTCAGGCCTTTTTGGCAGCCTTGACTTTGGCCCAGCGCGCCTTCTGAGCGGCGATGATCCGGGCGCGACCGGCGGCGCTCATTTTTTTCCCGGTTTTGACTGCCGGCTTGGCGGCGACTTTAGTTTTCGCCGAAGCCGTGATTTTGGCTTTGATTTTGGCCCAGCGCGCCTTTTGGGCGGCGACAATGCGGGCGCGGCCGGCAGCGCTCATTTTTTTCTTGGTCTTCAGCACCGGAAGACTGGCGGCCGGCAGTCCCTTGCCGACGCTGGTGAGCGCCCGGTTGATGGCGTCCAGTCGGGTTTCGAGTTTGGATTTTTCTGCGAGGAGCGACTGGCGCAGGACGACGTATTGTTTTAGGGGATCATTTTTCATAGATAACTCGGTTGCAAGATATCTTAAATGTTGCCGAGTTAGCAATCCTAAGTTTGGTGTGGTTCCGGCTACTAATAATCTTTCGACTTAAAACATCGGAGCAGACTTACCAGACTAAGCGCAAGGCAGACCCATACAAACCAGTTGCCGTGCCGGTGGTAATAAGTCGGTGTGCGGTTATCCGCAAGTGGAATCTCGATTGTCAAAGTGCCGCAGGTATGTATCTCGCCTTTTTTGTCGGCGATGAATTGCCGGACCCGGCCATGGGCGTCGATCAGGCAACTCAGCCCGTTATTTGCGCAGCGGACAAGGGGTAGGTTGTTTTCCACCGCGCGAAACACGGCGGCGGCGGCGTGCTGCCATTGCTCGGCGCTTTCCCCAAACCAGCCGTCATTGGTCAGGTTCACCAGCAAATCAGTTTCATCTTCTGCCGCATCGCGTCCCAGGCTGGCAAATATATCCTCAAAACAGATAAGTGGTGAAAGGATGGCTTTGTTATGCTCGGAGATGGCGGATAGCCTGTCTGATTTGATCAGAGTTATGATATGTCCGTCGTCTGCCGGCGGACGGGATATCTCGAATTGCGCCGACTTGTCGCCCGGTGTCCAGCCGCCGCTGATGGGGGTGAACCACTTCAAAAAAGGCAGCCAGTCCGCGAGCGGAACATATTCGCCAAAAATGACCAGCCGGCGTTTGTGGTAGACTTGTTGCCAACGACCTTCGGGCGTGACCAGGAAGGCGGCGTTGAAATAATTAGTGGACTTGAGGTTAATCTGGGCGTCGTCAGCGTTTAAGATGAGCCAGATATGATTTGAGCGGACGAACTGGTTGATGGTTTTATAAGTGGCGTCGTCAACGGTCGGCACGGCGGATTCGGGCCAGAGTAATAACTCGGTCCGGTTGGTTAGAGCGGCTTGCGATTGCGCGAGCAGACGGGCAAAGCGCCGGGCATCTTCGCTCGGCGACCAGATCAGGGTTTGTGGTTCGCTCGGTTGCACCAGCGTGACGCGCAAGCTGCGTTCGGCTGCCGGCGTTTCGCTGTTCATGGTAAAAAATCCGCCGAGATAGCAAAGCATCACCGCACACAACGGCAGTGCCATTTCGGCCTGCCAGACAAACCGGCGCGCGGGATTTCTGAAGACCATTTGCGCGGCGGAAAACAACGAGAGCGAAAACCACACCACCAGAAATGACACGCCGTGGACTCCGGTGAGGGCAGCGAGCTGGATCAGCGGTGTCAGTTTGAATTGCGAAACGCCGAGATCGTTCCAGGGGAATCCCGTCAACAGCCAGTCGCGCAGAAACTCTTGCGCCACCCATGCCGCCGCGCCGGCGAGCGCCCAGATCAAGCGGCTCGACCAGTTGGAATTTTCCCATTTGAAAGGCGCGACCAGCCAGTTCCACGCCGCGAAGAAGATGGCGAGGTAGGCGCAGAGCGCAATCCAGCCGAGAATCGGGAAGCCGACCACCGGCATGTTCAGCAGCCAGTAAAGCGATGTGAGCCAGAACGCCAGTCCTGCGATGTAACCGGAACGAAAAGCGTCCAGACGTGAAGCGCCCTGTCGGGCGGCAAAAATCATCAAGGCCGGCGCAATCCAGGCGAACCCGGCCAGATTGAACTTTGGAAAGGCGACGGCCAGCAGCACTCCGGCGATCATGGCCGCCAGATAACCGCTGTCCCAAAAAAGTTCCCGGCAAAACCTTTGGGCGACGGCGATGGCCGAAAAATTGTCGCAAAAAGTCGGGCCAAGCCGGGTGCAACGCGCGGCCTCGCGCAAAACCCGCCGGCCGGCATTGACGACGACCGCCTGTCGCGCCCCGCGCCAGACGGCGAAGTCGGCGGCGGAATTGCCAGCGTAGTCAAAGCCCCGTTCGCCAAATTTACCCGTCAACACGCGGAGTTTGTTTTCGCTGCGCAGATTGGTCTGGCCGTCACTGGCGAGCACTTCATCGAAAAGGCCGACATGGTCGGCGATGGGTTGCGCCATTTTTATATCAGAAGCGGTTGCCAGAACAATTTTCCGGCCGGCTCGCTTCTCTTCGTGGAGCCAGGCGAGGAATTGTTTATGATAGGGCAGGGTGGCGGGATCAACCTGGACGCGTTCGGCGAGTTTCTGCTTCAGAAAAGCCCGGCCGTGTGCCCACCAGAATAGAATTTTAAACAGGGCGAGCGGATTTTGCCGCAACAAATGCGAGAGTGACTCCCACATCATGTCGGTGCGGATCAGCGTGCCGTCGAGATCCACGACGAGCGGGAGGTTTTGGGTGTCGGCCATGTCGGCGGTATGCTGGCTGAATGCCGTGGTCGCTGGCAAGACTTCAACGGTGAGACCACCAGGCCAAAATCAGGGGGTGAGCGCGCGTTGGATTAAGGTTTTTTCCCGCGTGGAGAAATTCAACTTCAACGCCTCCGCCCGGCCGGCTTCGGTCATCTTCTCCCAGGATTTGCGGAGTGCGTTGATCATTTTTTCGTCGTCGCTTTTGGCGGCGAGCGCGGCAAACTGAAATTCCAAAAACACCAGACACAGGGCGTCTTCCAGCACACGGCATTCGGCGTCGGCGGGGAAATTCTTTTTGAGATTCAAGTCCTGCACACGGCGGATGGTCTCGTCGTCATAGCCGACTTCGCGGAGGATCGCGCCGGATTTCTCGGCGTGGAATTTTTTCAGGTCGGCGCGCCATTTGAGATAACCGGGCCGCGTCATCGGATAATGTTCACGCGGGCTTTCCCAACGGCAGATGTGCTGGCAGCGGGCGGCCAGACGCAAGGCTTCGGAGGCGCTGGGGCAGAGCTTGAGCACCCAATCTGTCAACCGTTCGGCGTAAAGCAGTTCGCGCGGGCGGCCGTTTTCTGGATTCGGGTCGCGGGAGTTCTCCTCGTCAAAACGGCGGATGGCGGTCTGAAACTTTTCGTTCACCCGTTGATTTTTTCCGATGCACAAAAAAATGCAAGCGTTGGAAAGCAAAAACGCGCCCCGAACGAATCCGGGGCGCGCCTGAAGGAATCAGATTGATTAGTGGCATCCGCAGCCGCCGCTGCCGCAACCGCCGCCATGGCCACCATGACCGCCGGTCAATTCATCCGCGTTCGGGATGCGACCGAGTTCGATGGTCTTGCTGACGTGCTTCTGGACGAGGTGCTGCAGTTCGTGCATCTCTTCCTGTGCGTCGAGGAAGCCGGTGGCCACGGGGTTTTTCAGGAGCGCATCGCGTTCGGTCTCAAACGCGGAGATTTCCGCCGGCTCCAGCGTCTGGCCGGCATGCTGTTTTTCCTGGAGCGCCTGACCTTTGTTCATCAGGTTCTCATAGGCGCCGCGCGCGGAGGCGTCGGAGAGAAAGGTGTCGATGCGCGATTTGATGCCGCCGGTCTGGAGGTGTTCGATGATGGCTTCGCAGAGTTCGCGTGTTTTGGTTTCAACTTTGGTGGACATAAATAATTTTTGTGCCGCGCAATTAACCACATCTCGCGGCCAAAAGCAAATGCCAACCGCCACCAGTCGGCCCCCAATGGCAAACCGGCAAAGCCAATGAAATTGACACCATCTAAAAAAAAAGCTAAACCCTTCGCCCATCACTTATGCAAGCCATCCAACTTCAGTGGATTGATTATACCATTCTCATCGCTTACGTCGCCTTTGTCATCGGCATCGGCTGGACGCTGGCGCGCTACATGAAAACGTCGTCGGACTTTCTCACGTCCGCGCGTTCGATTCCCACCTGGGTCACCGGTCTGGCGTTTATTTCCGCGAACCTCGGCGCGCTCGAACTCGTCGGCATGGCTGCGAGTGGCGCGAAATACGGCATCAGCACCGCGCACTTCTATTGGGTCGGCGCGATTCCAGCGATGATTTTCCTCGCGGTGTTCATGATGCCGTTCTACTACGGCTCCAAGGCGCGCTCCGTGCCGGAATATCTGAAGATGCGCTTTGATGAACGCGTCCGCGCGCTGAACTCGGTGGCCTTCGCGGTGATGACGATTTTCGCCTCCGGCATTTCGATGAACGCGCTGGCGAAACTG
>Ga0007848_1000589_pt1 | contig 11196 bp, 8 predicted proteins | sample CryBogCBH18Jul08_FD_71209 | JGI IMG/M metagenome (GOLD analysis project Ga0007848, IMG submission 71209) | Freshwater microbial communities from Crystal Bog, Wisconsin, USA - CBH18Jul08 | ecosystem: Environmental > Aquatic > Freshwater > Lake | place: Crystal Bog, Wisconsin, USA | collected...
ACGCTGGGCGGCGCCTCAAAACGCTCGCCCAGGCCAACCCAACGCAAAAGCTCATAGACCTCAGACCGGTACCCCGTTTCATCTTTTCCCTGGACGCGTAATGGCAAGGCGACATTTTCATAGAGCGTGAGGTGGTCGAGGAGTCTAAAATCCTGGAAGATCACGCCTATTTTTCGTCTGGTTGTCGTGATCTCTTCTTTTGTTAGCTGCGCTGTATCCTTGCCAAAAATTTGTATCATCCCGCGTGATGGCTTGAGCGCCATAATGATGAGTCGCATCAGGGTGGTTTTACCTGCTCCAGATGGGCCCGTCAGAAACTGAAAGGAGCGTGGCGCAATGTCGAAGTTAATATCCTGAAGCGTCTCAGGACTTGATCCATAACGCAAGCCAACATTTTCAAAACTCAACATTTGCATTTGCCGCTTCTATTAAGGTCAAATTACGAGGATAAGCGTAAGGGGCATCATGTGAAAGAATATCAGTTTGAAAGACATAGTCACACTATTCTTAAAAAAATGGACGATATGACGTCGTGCGCAATTATTTTTGGCGTCAGTTTTTCGATCATTTCTCTCTTTTTTCATCTTTATATGTTTTGGGCGCCAGTCGCCTTGGTTGTTTAATGAGGCGTCATCATTTCTAGTCGCTCAAAGTGTTGCTTAAGCATTTTAATTGAATAGGCTTTTAAATCTGCGCATTGGCCTATTCATACATTTGCAACTTGCAGAAAATGGCCTAATCAGAAGCTATGCCGATTTCACCTTCATCTGCGCCGCTTTTATTTTTTAACGCTCGTCTGATTGATCCGGCCTCAGGATTGGACACGCTGGGGGGGCTTCTTGTCCGTGACGAACAGATTGTCGAATTAGGCCCAGGTGTAACGGCTGCAACGCGGCCTGACGGCGCGCGCGTGATTGATTGTCATGGGGCAGTTCTGGCTCCAGGCTTGATTGATATGTTGACATTTGTAGGCGAGCCTGGCGCTGAGCATCGCGAAAATATTGCCAGCGCCTCTCTCGCGGCAGCGGCTGGTGGGGTGACGACATTAATCGCCTCGCCAGCAACCATGCCGGCGATTGACGATCCGGCAGTTGTCGATTTTGTTTTACGGCGCGCGCGCGACACTGCTCATGTGCGCGTGCTGCCATTAGCAGCCATTACCAAAGAATGCGCAGGCAAGGAGCTGGCGGAGTTAGGCATGCTGCAGCAGGCTGGCGCTGTTGCCTTTTTTGATGGCGCGCGCTCGTTGGAAAATGCGCTGATTATGCGTCGGGCCCTCAGCTATGCGCGAGATTTTAATGCGCTGATCATTCACTTTACCCAAGACCGCGACCTCTCCGGTCAAGGCGTTATGAATGAGGGCGAATTTGCTTTGAGATTGGGGCTCGCCGGTATGCCGCGCGAAGCTGAAGCGCTGATGGTGGATCGCGATTTGCGGCTCGTTGCGTTGACTGGCGCGCGCTATCACGCGGCGCTTGTTTCAACAACATTATCGCTTGACGCCTTGCGTCTCGCAAAATCGCACGGCCTTAAAGTCACCTGCGGCACGTCGATTAATCATCTCACACTGAATGAAAATGATATTGGCGATTATCGCAGCTTTCTGAAACTGCGACCGCCTTTGCGGCATGAGGACGAGCGTAAAGCGCTGGTTGCGGCATTGGCCGAAGGTCTGATTGATGTGATCGTCTCAGATCACGATCCTCAGGACGTCGAGACCAAAAGATTGCCCTTTGCCGAAGCAGAATATGGCGCAATTGGCGTAGAGACCATGCTGTCAGCCGGCCTGCGCTTGGTTCATGCGGGCGATGTCAGCTTATTAAGATTACTCGCTGCGATGACGATTGGACCAGCTGAGATCCTTGGTTTGCCGCAAGGCAGGCTCAAAAAAGAGGCGCCGGCTGATCTGGTTTTATTTGATCCTGATAAACCCTTTGTGCTTGATCCGGCACAATTGCACTCACGTTCTCGGAACACGCCATTTGATGGAGCGCTTCTTCAAGGAGAGGTTCTCATGACAGTTGTTTCTGGCTCAGTTGTGTACGAAAGAATGTCGTCTTAAGACTTATCTTGTCTACGCCGTGACCTCTTTGTAATTTTTTTCGTCTGGGCGCGTTAAGTTCTTGCCGAATCTCAAAATTTCCACGACCTTGTTCTCAACGGGTTGAAAAGATTTCCCCGCTATCCCCCGATTTTCTCCACATATTGTCTATCTGTTAATTTTTACCACTATATCTTGACGTCGCTATAAGACTCGCGCATCGTATAGGGGTCACGCGATGGTGATGCGGCAGATGTTGTATCCATCAGCTCGCTTCGTTGGGTTAGGGCCCAGCGTTAGTAGCGCCGCGCGTGTGTGTATTCCTGTTTTCTTTGTGTGCCCGACGCCTCGAAATTTTCTCGAGGCGAGGGGGATGCGATTTCAGAGTACTTTGTTTTTACGAGATAAGCTTCGCTGGTTGGCGGACGCCGGCGCGCGACGACTGCCTCGCGCATGGATGGAAGGGATTTAGGAAGATGAAAATCGAGCGGCGCTATACGACAACCGGCCAGTCGCCCTATGCGACCATTGAGTTCCGCTCCACCAAAAGCGAGATTCGCAATCCTGACGGATCAGTTGTCTTCTCCCTCGATAATATTGAGGTGCCGGCGCAATGGAGCCAGGTCGCCTCGGATGTTCTTGCTCAAAAGTATTTTCGTAAGGCTGGCGTCCCAGCGCGCTTGAAGCGTGTTGAAGAAAATAATGTTCCCTCATTTTTGTGGCGCTCGGTCGCCGATCTCGAGGCGCTTGCGGAGCTCCCGAAGGACCAGCGCTATGTTTCTGAAATATCTGCGCGCCAAGTGTTTGATCGTCTTGCTGGCGCATGGGCCTATTGGGGATGGAAGGGCGGCTATTTCGATACGGATGAGGACGCTCAGGCTTTTAGCGACGAATTACGCTACATGCTCGCGCGGCAGATGGCTGCGCCGAATTCTCCGCAATGGTTCAACACAGGTCTGCATTGGGCCTATGGGGTAGATGGCCCGAGCCAGGGTCATTTCTATGTCGACTATACCAATGGCAAAATGGTTAAGTCGAAATCAGCCTATGAGCATCCACAGCCGCATGCTTGCTTCATTCAGTCGATCCAAGACGATCTTGTTAATGAGGGCGGCATCATGGACCTTTGGGTGCGTGAGGCGCGTCTGTTCAAATATGGGTCAGGCACAGGCACGAATTTCTCGAAGCTTCGTGGTGAGAAGGAAAAGCTGTCAGGCGGGGGCTCTTCATCCGGACTGATGTCCTTTTTAAGAATTGGCGATCGCGCCGCGGGCGCGATTAAATCTGGCGGCACGACCCGTCGCGCCGCCAAGATGGTCGTCGTCGATATTGATCATCCAGATGTCGAGGCCTTCGTAGATTGGAAAGTTAAAGAGGAAGAAAAAGTCGCCGCGCTTGTTACCGGCTCAAAGATTGTTAAGAAACATCTCAAAGCAATCATGAAAGCCTGCGTGAATTGTGAAGGCGCAGGCGATGACTGTTTCAATCCAGACATCAATCCTGTTCTAAAGCGCGAGATCAAAGCCGCGCGCCGCGATGACGTTCCTGATAATTTGATTAAGCGTATTGTTCAGTTTGCGCGTCAGGGCTTCAAGGACATTACTTTTGACACCTATGACACAGATTGGGATAGCGAGGCCTATCTGACCGTTGCAGGGCAGAATTCAAACAATTCTGTGCGTGTAACAGACGCTTTTCTCCAGGCAGTTGAAAACGATGGTCCATGGACCCTGACCCGTCGCTTGGACGGCAAGCCGGCAAAGACGCTGCAGGCGCGTGACTTATGGGATAAGATTGGCTATGCCGCTTGGGCGTCTGCTGATCCAGGCATACAATTTCATACCACTATTAATGATTGGCACACCTGTCCGGCAGGAGGCGATATTCGCGCCTCTAATCCATGCTCGGAATATATGTTTCTCGATGATACAGCCTGTAACCTTGCTTCCTTAAATCTATTGCAGTTTCGCAATGAGGAAACAAAACAAATTGACATCGACTCTTATGAACATGCCGTGCGTTTATGGACGCTTGTTCTTGAGATTTCAGTCTTAATGGCGCAATTTCCATCCAAGGAAATTGCTCAACTCTCCTATGATTACCGAACGCTTGGTTTAGGCTACGCCAATGTCGGCGGTCTGCTTATGTCGTCAGGCATTGCCTATGATAGTGCGGCTGGCCGTGCGATTACCGGCGCCCTATCAGCAATTATGACAGGTGTCTGCTACGCCACGTCAGCTGAAATTGCTCGAGAACGTGGAACTTTTGCCCGTTTCCAGGAAAACCGCGAGGCAATGCTGCGTGTCATTCGTAATCACCGACGCGCGGCTCATGGCGAAAGCCATGGCTATGAAGGCCTCGCCATTTCTCCTGTGCCGCTCGATATCTCGGCATCTCCTGATCCGCTGTTAATGACGCGCGCAGCCCGCGCTTGGGACAATGCGCTCGCGCAAGGTGAGCTTTACGGCTATCGCAATGCACAGGTTACGGTGGTGGCGCCGACAGGCACGATCGGCCTCGTCATGGATTGCGATACAACTGGTATTGAACCAGATTTTGCGCTCGTAAAGTTCAAGAAACTTGCAGGCGGCGGCTATTTAAAGATTGTGAACCGTGCGGTGCCGGAAGGCTTGCGCGCTCTTGGCTATAGAGAAAATGAAATTGCCGAGATTGAGGCCTATGCGGTCGGTCATGCCTCTTTGGCCAATGCGCCAGCAATCAACACCTCCTCTTTACGCAGCAAGGGTTTCACGGACGACAAGCTGGCGGCGATCGAAGCAGCGTTGCCATCGGCTTTTGACATTAAATTTGTTTTCAATAAATGGACGCTTGGACAGGATTTCCTGACGGGCGCTCTTAAAGTCGCCCCAGAGTCTCTGGATGATCGTAACTTTGATCTCCTCGCGCATCTTGGTTTTACAAAATCAGAAATAGAAGCGGCGAACACGCATGTGTGCGGCGCCATGACATTGGAAGGCGCGCCATTTCTCAAACAGGAACATTATGGCGTGTTCGATTGCGCCAATCCATGCGGCCGCACCGGTAAGCGCTATCTTTCCGTTGACTCGCATATACGCATGATGGCTGCTGCGCAGCCATTCATTACGGGCGCCATTTCCAAAACGATTAATATGCCCAATGACGCCTCGGTTGAAGATTGTGGGCAGGCCTATCTGCTCTCCTGGCGTCTTGGTCTCAAAGCGAATGCGCTTTATCGAGACGGCTCTAAATTATCACAGCCCTTGTCCTCGCAATTGATTTCTAATGATGACGAGGAGGATGATAAGGTTGAAGAGTTTGTCGCCTCCAACGCGCCTGCGCGCGCTGCAGCGCTCGCGGAACGCATCGTTGAGCGTATTATTCATCAGGTTGTGCGCGAGAGAGAGAAGCTTCCGGATCGTCGCAAAGGATATACGCAGAAAGCCGCCGTGGGCGGTCATAAGGTTTATCTGCGCACAGGCGAATATTCTGATGGACGCTTGGGTGAAATCTTTATCGATATGCACAAGGAAGGCGCCGCCTTCAGAAGTTTGATGAACAACTTTGCAATCGCGATTTCATTGGGACTGCAATATGGCGTCCCGCTTGAGGAATATGTTGACGCCTTCACCTTCACCCGTTTCGAACCTGCGGGCCCAGTTCAAGGCAATGACGCGATTAAGAATGCAACCTCAATCCTGGATTATGTCTTCCGTGAGCTTGCCGTTTCTTATCTGGGCCGCAATGATCTTGCGCATGTCTCTCCGGAGGACATTGGCCATGATGTTCTGGGTAAGGGCGAGAATGAGGGCAAGGCTCCAGAGGCCTCATCTGTCGTATCGAAGGGCTTACTGCGCTCAAAGACAGATAAATTAATGGTGGTGCGCGGCGGCGCGACAGCGCTGCGCAGCGAGCCGGAAGTCATCGCTGAAACCGCCGTTGAAGCATTGTCCACGCTTGGCTGGACAGAGCCTAAAAAAATGATTGAGGGCATTGCCGAACGCCGCGCCGAGGCGCGCATGAAAGGCTATGTTGGAGAAGCCTGCCCGGAATGCGCTAATTTTACGCTCGTGCGCAACGGCACCTGTCTAAAATGTGAGACCTGCGGATCGACGACAGGTTGCTCATAACAACACGCTGAGACCTAAGAAGAGGCCCTTGCCGACACAGCAGGGGCCTTTTTCGTTGGCGCTGACATGACTTGACGCGCGCCATGTTCATGCCCTTATGTCCACTTTCCGCTGTTTGCAGCGGGAGCTTTGCGCCTAGGAGAATTTTGGATGTATTTTCTGTCTACCCGACCTTCTCATCTTATTGCCGTTTTGTCCTTTGTGGCGGCGGCGCTTATTTCTTCCTCAAGTCTGGCGCATGGCCCGTCCCGTCAGAAGGTGGTTGAGAAAATAGAGATCAGCGCGCCGGCAGACAAAGTCTGGAGCATCGTTGGCAATTTTCAAGACGCATCATGGATTCCTGGCGTCGAGAAGACAGAAGGCGCTGGTGGCAATGGCGCTGACGCTAAAAGAACACTGACGCTCAAAAACGGAAAGATTGACGAATCTTTAACGAAATATGATGAGGCGTCTAAGACCATCAGTTATAAAATTGACAATGTGGATGTAAAAATCCTGCCGGTAAATAATTATGCGGCGACAATTTCCATTAAGGAAGAGGGCGGCAAAAGCATCGTTGAATGGAAAGGCGCCTTCTATCGCGGCTTCATGAATAATGATCCGCCGCCGGAGCTTTCTGATGAAGCGGCGATTAAAGCTGTCTCCGACATTTATAAGGCCGGGTTGAATTCGTTGAAGACGAAGCTGGAGGCCCACTAGTCTCAACACTCAATCAAGAATTTTAACTCTGATGCGCTTTGCATGTCTTGCTAAAATTCTGATCCTTTTGTTGGTTTGTGACGCCCCATGCGTAGCCCTGGCCGCGCATGGGGCTTCTGCATTAAAGGTCGTAGAAGAAATTATGATTGACGCGCCAGCCGAGCGTGTCTGGAGCGTCTTAGCTGATTTCGATCACATAAATTGGATGCCGTCTGTTGATCGCGTCGAGGTCTCAGGAGAGAGAATCCCAGATCAAGCCAGGAGACGTGTTATCTATAAGGATGGCGCTGAAATTCTCGAATTATTAACAAAAAGCGACAAAGATCGATTGATGTTTGGCGTTCATCGAGAAACAGACGACATCAGGCGGCTTCCTGCAGTCAATTACACCAGTCTCGTGACGCTCCATCCGCAGGAGGGAGGTAAAACGACAGTTGAGTGGAAGGCTCGTTTCTACCGAGGCTTTCCAAATAATAATCCGCCGCCAGAATTAAATGACGATGTTGCAATTAGCGCTGTAAAAGACATGGTGCGCGCGCAACTAACAGCGCTCAAACATTACATGGAAAGCGATTCAAATAAGAAATGAGACAGAAGCTTTTCATTGCTCTTGTGTTTTTCTTTTCACTTCTCATGAAATGTTCATCAGCGGATGAGGCCTATGTTACGGCCCAAGGCGCTGATGTCGTCGATATTATTGATCTTGCTTCAATGAAAACTCTGACGAGCCTGCCAATAGGCGGGAAAGTCGCAGGCGTTGCGATGAGTAAAAATGGCGCGCATGCTTATGTCACGAGTCCAGAGGGCAGATATTTAACCGTCATTGATACGCAGTTGCGCCGTATTGAGAAAAAAATTCCCGTTAATGGCGCGCCACTCGGCGTTACTGTTACGGATGACGAAGCATTTGCTTATGTCTGTGATGTTTATGGCGGTCAGTTGATTGAGCTTGATGTAAGGTCTGGCCATCAACGCAATTTGCATGTTGGCGCAATGCCCTCAGGTCTGGCTTTGACGCCAGATGGTAAAACGCTCATCGTCTCCGTTCGTGACGACAATTCTCTCGCAATCATCGACACGCAGGGATTTTATATTCGCCATTTGCTTGCTGTTGGCGCGCACCCTTATGGCCTGTCAATCGATAAGAACGGCGCGCGGGTATATAGCGCAAATGTTGAGTCAAATGACGTGAGCGTTGTCGACATCGCCAATTATAAGGTAATGGCGACGCTTAAAGTTGAAAATCACCCCTATACGATAGCGCTTGCAGCCGGGCGTATTTTTGTCGCGAACCAACACAGCGATAGTATTAGTGTTTTTAACGCCTTGGATTTTAATCCTCTGGGCGTAATTAAGGTCGGGGAATATCCAGAGGGGCTCAGCGCCAGTCGGGATGAACAATTCGTCTATGTGACGAATTGGTTTTCAAATGAATTATGGTCACTTAACACATCGACGCTCGCAGTCGTCGGCAAGGCAACAACAAGCGATGGTCCGCGCGCCTTTGGCTCTTTTGTGAGATCAACGCCTTAGCGCCTCCATCCTGCTGGCCTATAGATACTTGCTATAAAACAATAAGATAGTCTGATTTTTGGATTAATGTCGGCGTAAATTTACCAATCGATCCACTAGACACCGCAGCTGGCTGAAGCCATAAGAGTATTCGTTTCTGCTACATGGATCGCAGTCTAGAGCCCGGAAAAACAATGTCCTATATCGTCCGTTTTTTTACCTGGTGGAACCGCGCAACACTTTCGACCGGTCTTTGGACCATCTTATATGGCGAGCGTGTTGGTGAAGATGAGTTCGGCAATGTTTATTATCGTCGCCGTGGCGGCAAGAAAGATGCGGCGCTTGGCATTGAGCGACGCTGGGTAATCTATAAGGGCTACTGTGAGGGATCAGCGACGCCGCCAGGCTGGTATGGCTGGCTGCATCACACAGTTGATACCCCGCCAACACAAGAAACTTACCATATGCGCGAGTGGGAATTGCCGCATCTTCCCAATCAAACTGGTACGCCACACGCCTATCGACCGCCGGGTTCTCAATTATCTACTGGAGAGCGACCTGAAACTGGCGGCGATTACGTCGCTTGGAAGCCTGAGGGTTAGCATTGAGACGCCGCGCGAATTTACACGCTTAATTTTCTTGATTTTTGGTCTGGCTATTGTGCGGTGACGTTATGAAGCACTCTTTAAGTCGTGCGTGCGTTCTCAGCGCTGTTTCTCTTGTTTTCATAACAACCGCAACTGCAGAACCCATTCAAAATCCAACAGCCGTATTTGCTGGTTTAGATAAGACGACAGGGCGCATTGTTAATTTTGATGTTGCCATCGGAGAGAGCGTTCAATTTGGCACGTTGCAGATTGTGCCTCGGGTTTGTAATTCGCGACCTCAGACAGAGACGCCCCAAACAACAAGCTTTGTCGAGGTTGATGAGCTGATTGCGAAGGGCTCAAGCGATAAGCATGTCGATGATAAATTAGAGCGCGCGCCGATAGACACGAAAGAAGTAAAGAGAATCTTTTCGGGCTGGATGTTTGCGTCAAGTCCGGGGCTGCATGGCATAGAACATCCAGTTTATGATGTATGGTTAGTTGATTGTAAGGGCGGTAAAGAAGCTGTGTCGCCAGCAACAACTCCAGCAGCGCCAGAGTCGACGCCGCTCGCAACCCCAGTTGAGGATAGCGGCAAAAAGAAAAAAACACGCAAAGTAGAGCCTGAAGCGCCTGCGCCTGTAGAGAGCCAGCCTATTGGCCCGGCTGATCAAGTCGTCGCGCCGCCTGCAACGCCAAATACAACTGGCAATGAGACGCCGCCTAGCGATGCAGCGCCAGTAAAGAAGAAGAAAAAACAGCGCCAGAAAGATCAAAATCAAGCTGGACCAGCGGCTCCTGCAGCCCAACCCTCAGGCGGCGGCCTCTTTCCTTTTTAACGCTCATATTGACTGTGCGATCGCGCTCAAGGCCATGGCGCCGCTGATTTTTGTGTTTGGCGGCCATGCATAAAAATTAGCGCTTATCTTGAGCGCGTCTTGAAGGCGCGCCAAATAGTCGTCGCGAGAGATGTCAATGGCGCCAAGTGAGGCAAGATGATTTGTCATAAATTGCGTGTCGAGAAGGTGAAATCTGCCTGCCTTTAGGCGCGCAACCAGATGGGCTAAGGCGACTTTCGATGCGTCGGTTTCTCGATGAAACATACTTTCTCCAAAGAAGGCGCCCCGTAAGGCGACGCCATAGAGACCGCCAACAAGTTGTCCAGCGCGCCAGCATTCAACTGTGTGCACAGCTCCTTGTTGAAACAGTTGTTTGTAAAGGCTGTAAATTTCTTCATTAATCCAGGTCTGCTCGCGTCCTTGCGCCGGCGCTGCGCAAGCATTAATGACGGCGTCAAAGTCAAAATCTACGCGGACGTCAAACTTGTCGCTTCGAATTGTTTTCGCAAGCGATCTCGATAAATGAAAGTCATCAAGTGGAAAAATGGCTCGTCGGTCAGGATCGACCCAAAAAAGGTCAGGATCAGTGGCGGAATCGGCCATCGGAAAGAGGCCGATGGAATAGGCTTTTAGTAAAAGTTCAGGCGTGATTTTATTAAGCGTGCGCTGTGACATTTTGCATCCACGCGCGCCAGAGCGTCAGCTTTTTAAAAACCCGTTTCAATCCCGCCGGTGGCAAGAAAATGTTCAAGCCAATGAATATCATAAAGGCCGTTTTGGACATCAGCGTTTCGCACGAGCGTACGAAACAAGGGTAGGGTGGTGTCAATGCCATCTACGATGAATTCGTCAAGCGAACGACGCAAACGCATGAGCGCTTCAGTGCGATTGCGGCCATGAACGATGAGTTTGCCAATTAACGAGTCGTAATTTGGAGGGATTGAGTAGCCTTGATAAACGGCCGAATCCACGCGCACGCCGACACCCCCTGGAGGGTGGTAATAGGCGATGCGTCCAGGCGAGGGACGAAAGCTTGAGGGATGTTCCGCATTCACCCGGCATTCAATGGCATGGCCGTAAAATACAATATCTTCCTGCTTTAAAGATAAGGGCGAACCTGCCGCCACTCTAATTTGTTCACAGACGAGATCAACGCCTGTGACAGCTTCAGTCACCGGATGTTCGACTTGAATGCGCGTATTCATTTCGATGAAATAGAATTCGCCATTTTCATATAGAAATTCGATTGTTCCTGCGCCGGCATATTGCAATTCGCGCATCGCCTTTGCGCAAACATTGCCGATTTTTTGTCGTTGCGTATCATTTAAGGCAGGCGAGGGGCTTTCTTCGAAAACTTTTTGGTGTCGACGTTGCAACGAGCAGTCTCTCTCACCAAGATGAATGGCGGC
>Ga0007848_1000595_pt1 | contig 11172 bp, 14 predicted proteins | sample CryBogCBH18Jul08_FD_71209 | JGI IMG/M metagenome (GOLD analysis project Ga0007848, IMG submission 71209) | Freshwater microbial communities from Crystal Bog, Wisconsin, USA - CBH18Jul08 | ecosystem: Environmental > Aquatic > Freshwater > Lake | place: Crystal Bog, Wisconsin, USA | collected...
ATCACTAGTGTCCCAACGTTATTCGAATAAATTCAGCTGGTTGTTTACGAGTGATTGGTTCTCATAAATAGAGACTTTACTAAGCATTTGATTTATTGGGGTTCTTTCAAAAAGAGTTAGGCTTAGGATCTGTAACATTTCATACAGGCTGATTGAGATATTGAGGCGCTTTTTAACGATCGCGATCAACACATAAACTGATACTGCGATCCAAATTTGCGTCTTAACTGCGTTTTCAGTCGTGCCAAAGAATGCCTTGATACGAAGATGCTGTTTAATCCATTTAAAGAATAGCTCTACCTGCCAACGGCATCTATATAACTCAGTAATTGTTAATGCAGGTAAAATAAAATTGTTTGTTATAAAAACCAATTCCTTTCTGGTCTCCGGATCTCTAAATTTAATACGACGTAATGGCGTGTCAAAGTTCTGGTGAGAGTAATATCCAGCAAGCACTACCGTCTGATCACAGATCAACCCAGTAGCTCTATCAACGGGATGAGAGTAGCGTCGATTCGACTTCATGTTAGATTTTGCACGAGTGACGAAAAAGCTCCCTGCTTCATGGAGAGCATGCAAACGCTCGAAGTCGATATAGCCTCTATCCATGACGTAGAAAGCCCCAGGTTCTGGAACGAGTAGATCGAGCACATTTACATCGTGTAATTTACCATCGCTTATGTGTAGAAATGCAGGGATATTGCCGCGAAGATCCAATAAAGTATGTAGCTTTACAGCTGCCTTTGTGGAGCGAAAGGGAGCCCAGGAAAAAACGGATAAGCATAAATCAATCGTGCTCGCATCCAAAGCATAGACAGTATTTTTCAAGTCTATACCAAATGGTTCTTCAGCATAAAGTCGGCGTGCAACAGCGATGAGCGATTGAGCCAGGTCAGCATAAACACGCCAATCGCGCACGGCATTAGCATTTGCCAACGTGTTGCGAGATATTCTCGCACGGATGCCCATGTGGTAAAGCTTGCTTTCCTGTGCCCGCAGGCTTGTCTCTATATCTCGCAAGCTTTCACGATAAGTGAGCTGAGCAAAAGCCATACACAGATACTGATCAAGGCAGGAGAAGGATTTGGCCTTATGCTCTCCTTTGTAACGCGCCACACAACGACGAAAAGTTGTTAGAGGCAGATGTTCCATAAGCTGCGCAAATACGAGCTTGCCAGTATGCATGTATGCCTCCTGCAAATAACCGCCTCGCAGGATGGCAAATCTTAAATATAAAGTTCAAATCGAGACCAAGAAAATTTGTAGGAATTCGATTATAAATCAGCTATCTATAGGCTATCAATTTCTCAACGTTGGGACAGCAGTGTAACCCAATAAAAATTTTATACTGACAAGATTAAAGCCGCCAGCGATAGCTGGCGGCTTATTTGATTAATTATTTGATTGCTTCGAGAGGATCCTGAATGATCGCCTTTACACCAGCAAGCGCATCATCATAGCCAATGCCTGTGCAACCATACATGCCGCTCGCATCGCTCCAGCAAATTGGATGTCCAGCTGGGCCATTGCCTAATGGCGGCTTTAAGGTTGTCTTATATTTATTAGCGAACTCATCAAGGCGGTCATCACACCAAAGAGCAGCTTTATCTGCAGGTATCGTGCTCTCAATATCTTGAGTGCCCTTATCTACTCTTCTGTTGAACGAATAGAGTTCCTTGTGTGGGATTTGAGCGATCTGACCGTCCCAGTAGCTCTTGTTCAAATTCGCGCCATCCGACTTGTAGCAGGTCTCAACAACAGCGCGAGAAAGGGAGAGCTCGTCAGCAATCGGAAAATATTTCTCTTCCAATGGACGATGATGGTGATGATGGTGAGAAGATTTATGCGCCAAAGCTGGAAGGGTTCCAACGGCAAGCAGAGCGGCGCCAGCAAGTAAAGCAACTGATTTCATATAGTCCCTCCAAAAGTCTCTTAATGACAACAAATTTACCCACATTATGAGGTTTTTGAGACTGCACTTACATAGGTAACTCTGAGAGGAAACGAAAGACCCTCTTCTCATTATTTAAAATCCAGCAAAAATATTCAGTCACAATCCAGACACATCATAAGTGATTGGCATTCCTTTCACAGTAGCTTCATATTCTCAATCTAATTCCTTTTTTGTGGCGTTCTTCGCGGAACCTACTACTTGATGAACACAACCTTACCCGACACCGCGTAGCGTCATGGTGTCGGGTTTTTTTGTCGCTAAAGCACAAAAGAAAAACCGCCAGTGGGAGATACTGGCGGTTTGGGAGTTCACACAAGGTTTGGACAAGCGCGAAACTACAAAAACTCTATTGGAATGGATGTGCGCCAACGCACAAAACGTTTTTTTATCGACACCCTGTCCTAAATAAAATTTATGCATGACGTCGACTTATTCATGTCGCTTTCTGAGTGTGTCTATCGCTTCGCCAGAGCCAAAGGTCAGTGGCCTGAGATCGCACATGCTAAAGCTGAGGTGATACAGGCTGCGCTGGATGGAAAATTGACCATCTATGGCCAGCAACGTTTCTTAAGAGAACGTGAGCCCGTCCCAGCCCATGCCTTCGTCAATCCACTAAATCTAACATCACTGGAATTGCACTCGCTGGTAAAGACACAGCAGCCAAAACGCTGGGGGGATTGGGGAAACGGTAAAGGCGATGACAGACTAGGCAATCAATGGCGCAGGTTGTGCGTTATCAAAAGTCAGGTTGACGTCATCTTGGAGACCATAGCTGTCACAAATAAAGGCTAAAAGGGCGACATTACCTCGCTAGTCAGCTATTCTCCCATCTATGGCTTTTGAATTAATCATCCACGCCCCAGATGGCGACATTGTCATTGGCTCATATCCGACCAAAACCGCCGCCGAGAAGCTGGCGGCTATCACCATCCCTTCGTGGGAGAGCTGGTCTGTGAGAGAGGTTGATGAGGAACCTCGCCCAGCAACTGTGCTGAGTTTTGCTGCCTATCAAGCCAAACGGCATCCCCCTCCACGTAAGTTCTGAAATTAAAGGGTTTTCAGCGGCCCTATCCCCAGTCTACCCACAGGATGTGAACAGCTTGTCCAACTTTATAGGCAATGTGGCGCGCAAAAAATATGTATTGCTGGTTTTAAGATTACAGATCTCACGAGAACACAACTCATCCCGGAAGCTCATAAAATATGGCCGTCGGTTGTTTTATGGGCGGACGTGCAGGCTGAGGAGCTAAAACTCAATACCTACACGCCCGCCTGCCACCTGCAAGAGTGCGGGGCTTGGCAAGTGGCCTGATAAAGAAGATCCCTGAAGTCGTCAGACGTCAATTGCGATAATTCTTGATGACTAAGCGACACGAAACGTCGCAAATAAGGCAGGACTATTCTTCAACTATTAGATTGCTTCTGATGGCTTCTAGCTTGGCCTTGATCTTTTTATTAAAAGGGCCGTCCGTTTTGAGGGGAAACGGACGGCCCCTGGCTTGGCGGCTAAAGCATCGAAACAACAACCGCCAGAAATCAATAGACTATGATTTATCATTATTATTTTTGTTTAATTTACAAGCTTGCGTTATTTAACAACGCAACGAAACAGAGATGGGCAAGCCGGCAATTCAGATTTAGCTGTCTGTAATCCCATTTCTGATCCATCCTTCGCCTGCGCTGGAGTGAGTGGGATGCCGATACTGAAAGCCAGTGCTCCCAAAGTTAATACGCTTGCAAGATATTTCTTCATAACATTCTCCTTACAGTTTGGTTTTTGCTACCGATTAAATGCCAGTTTTGACTGTTGTAAGCATTATTGTTGGATGGTTGTTAATCCTGAGAGCTTCTTTAGGATTGTAGAGGCCCTCAAAAGCGAGAACCGGGGTGATTGAAGCTGATAGGAGGAAGATGCCTGCGATGATTGTGATAATCTTCTTCATGACTTCCTCCATTATTATTTGAAATCGTTTCCTGATTAATCGCGACCGACGTAGAAACGCTCGCCGCGGGCCGCCATTGATGGCGTGTAGACAGCAAAGGCTGCATTCTCTACTGAAGCGCCATTATATTCCTTTGCTTGAATAGGCGCTGTTGACAGGCCAGCAGCCAGGCCGATGAAAGCGATTGAAGCGATAAGTGACTTGGTCATTTGCGTAGTTCCTTCTGCGTTGGGTTGTCGGTTTGTTGTTCCGATGTTCAGAAGGTAGCTGAGCGTAAAATAGAAATATGTTCGATGTCGCACACAGCTCAAACGCTGTAATTTCATGCGATCTAAAGAATAATAGTCTCTACAAAGCTTGGAAATAACGGGACTTTCAATTCAAAAAGCACGTAGAATCGCACTACTGTGATGACTCGGAAAAAAAACTCCTGCAAGCGTCAAAACTCATATTCCCATGAGCGTTGCAATTCAATTCTTTGAAAAGAAGTGGATATATAATCTGAAATCATTAAGAAAGTTGCACGATTAAACACCCTATATCATCGGACTGCTCTACTCCTTGAGAAAAGCTTTCAACATTTTGTAAAATGTCTTTTAAAACATCTTCAGGGTTCAAGCCTCTAAATTTTGGGACCATATTTAAAAAGCGATTATAACTAAACTCTTCTTGTGATATATTCATAGACTCTGTAACGCCATCTGTAATTAATATTAGAGTGTCTCCTGGCTCCATAAAATCATGACCTGATGCTATTGTAGCGGACTCATCTATTGCGAGTGGGATCGTTGTAGGCATTAAATTCCTCACTTCTCCTGTGTTTGAAATAAGAGCCGGCGAAACATGCCCACAATTGACATATTGTAACTCACCAGTTTCAATATCAAGAGTACCGTAGAATGCTGTCGCAAACATCATTGAGTCATTGTTTGCACAAAGGGCTCTGTTAACGTGAGATATTGCGGTAGCTGGATCAGCATAATTCCTACAAATTGTTCTCATTAGGGTTACGATGATTGCTGTGAATAGACTTGCTGGGGTGCCTTTGCCGCAGACGTCTCCAATAACCAAAGCAACTTTGTTTGGGCCGATCATAAATAGATCGTAAAAATCACCTCCGACTTCCCGCGTCGGCCGTATGATACCTGCAATTTTGATATTTTTATCTAAAATATCAAACGACTTTAGATTGGGTAGAAAGGATTGCTGAATAAGGGCTGCAGCAGCCATATCATCGTGCTGGCGTCTCTTAACATGAATTTGATTGGCAAATCTTTTGAATGCTTGCGAAAAAGAGGCAAGAGATGGTGATGGATTATCAAGATCCAATAATAAACTATCGTCAAATGTTCGTTCTTCTAGAGCTTTAAGTCCATTAGAATAGAGCGCTAATGCTTCATTTACAGCTCCAAGTTGGCGACCGAGTTGTTGAACTGCTGATAATAATATATTGGGTGACTTAAGGCTTAGCTCTAGAAGTCGATCCCTTTCAATCTCAAAGAGCGTCACATTCGTCGAAGCCTTCATGGTTGCCGTGCGAGGAAGTCCAGCGAGAGCGCCAATCTCTCCAATCAGAAGCGGTCCGTGGTGGGTTGCGAGTAACGTTTCTCCGTAGCTCGTTTCCGCATAAACAATAATTTCACCTTCATCCAAAAAGAACGCTGAATGACTATCTTCCCCTTGGCGCGCTAATATTTCACCCTCAATGAGCGTTCTTCGCTTTTCGTCGGTAAAATACCCGCGTATCGTTCTTGCATCTACAATATAATTATTGAGCGCCACGATCGGTTCCTTCTTATTTGGCTATCTGATAGAAATTTATGGATTAAATTCCAATAAAACTATATTTTTATTGTCATTACGCTGATAATCAAATTTATCTGAAAAATGATGAAGAAACGGAATGCCCCAACCGCCTGCGCGAGCTGTGTCAAGTGAGACATCAGCATGACGCGGTTCGTTTTGGAGTGGATTAAAAGATGGTCCGTCATCTATTATTGTAAGACATAGCCTCCCAGCATTAGTGTTCAGGCGCACAATAACATTGATTACTTCTGTTTTGTTGTGAGAAATCAAATTCATGAATAATTCCTCGGAGCACAGCCGCGCACTAAATATCTGCTTCTCTGAAGCTTCACTTTTTGCTGAGGTTTCAGCAACCCAATTCAGGACGGCCTCTATATTCTCATGTGTGAGTGGAAGACTATATGTCAGAGTGTTGGCCATATTAGATAGATCGCCTCATGAATACTTTATTCCCTTTTAGACAATGCTTTGTCTAGAATTTTGCTAGACGGATGAAGAGCAGCGCGTTAAGTATCTTGAATAATCATTATATATGACAAATATACCTGTTGTTAAGGAATAGACCTATGGTCATTGAGCATACCATAATAAATAATGTTCTTCTCTTAAGACCTCTAGGCAGGATAGATAGTTCATCTTCGTCTTCATTCGAGGAACAATGCCTCAACCTCATCGGTAGCAAGTCTCAAAAGACTGTGATCGATCTTTCTGGGGTTGATTATGTTAGCTCTGCTGGCTTGCGTGTGCTCCTGATCTCCGCAAAGAAAGCTAAGGCCACCGGTGGCGCTCTCACGCTCTGCGGCCCGCAAGGATCTGTTCGAGAAGTTGTTTCCCTAAGTGGTTTTGATTCACTTCTTGGTGCTCATGAGACAGTTGCTCAGGCGATATCGGCACTCGAAATCTAGGACGCTGGTGGTATACTTTTATTATCAGCTCTATAGCTCGATCGGCATCCCAAGCTCAACGTAACGCATGGAATTGATGGGAATACTTCTCGATAAAGGTTGGTCAAGTTTATGAAGCAGAAAATAAGGCCATTTTAAAATCAAAGATAATTGACTTTCCTCGGTAATTCTTAAGTCTTCGCGTACTGCAAAATAGACAACTTCTGTTTCATCGCGCCACCATCCCTTTTCTTTTCCAAGAGCGATAACGGGATCAATAGAAACAACCTCCCAATAACCAAATGTTATGCGAACGAGATGGATATCATTCGGATATTCCATAATATGAATTCTTTTTTCATCTGAAATATGCGGGTAAGAAGAGTCTAGAAATTCAACAATTATCGTCGGTTGATACAGCATCGATGTTATTTGAAGTTGACGCAGCAACGCATTAGGCGTGACCTCAACCTCTGATGGGAATGGCAGATGTTGAAAAAATATGGCTGGACGTTTTCCATGGGTCAAATCATGTCGCATCTCAATCATTTCAGCAAAATCAGCGACAGGAATATCAATTCTCTGCGCCCGCTTAGAAAGTGTCCGATTGCCTAAAAACCATGATGAAAGGAGCCATGCGATCACGACTGAAATGATAAGTGTAAAATAATGGCCTGAAGGAAGTTTCGTGATCGTAGCGGCTAGGAATACAAAATCCAGTGGTATGGCGAAAAAAATAAAGGCGATAACTTTCCAGATCGACCACTCCCACACAAGAAGTATGACAAAAGTAAACGCAATCGTTGTAAGAAACATCGTAGCGGCTACCGCAAAGCCATATGATGAAGCTAAAGCAGAAGACGATCTAAATCCCAAAACCAATAATACGCCACCAATACATAGTAAAAAGTTTATATAAGGAACGTAGATCTGACCGCGCTCTGATAATGAGGTGTGGATGACTTGTAGTCTTGGAAGATAGTTTAATCTGATGGCCTGATTTGCCAAAGAAAACATACCAGAAATGACAGCCTGGCTCGCTATGACGCTCGCAAGAGTGGCAAGAACAACCATTGGCGCCATTAATTGCGAAGGAACAATTGCAAAGAATGGATTGAATTTAGCGATTTCATCCGGACTGGCTTTTAATAGCCAAGCTCCCTGTCCAAAATAGCTAAGAAGTAGTGATGTAAGCGAAAATCCATACCAGGCAATGTTAATTGGGCGTCGACCGAAATGTCCCATATCCGCATAAATCGCCTCTGCGCCTGTGGCGGCTAACAAGATAGAGCCAAGAAGTCCAAAGCGTCCACTCCAGCTGAGTGATTGTAGGAGGTCCAATCCATATTGGGGCATAACTGCGTTGAGAATGACAGGCTCTAAAATTATTGCCTTAAGTCCTGCAAGAGCTATTGCGAAAAACCATAGCAGCATTATCGGGCTAAAAAATCTGCTTAACGTATCAGTGCCGTATCGTTGAGCGGCAAAGAGAGCGATCAAAATAGCGACGCTAGCACTGATAATCCATTGATCTGCGCTATCGGAGATCATCTTTAGGCCTTCGATCGCAGCCATTACTGAGAGCGCCGGTGTAATCAAGCTATCGGCAAAGAGCAGCCCGGTAGAGGCGATAGCAATTGCCGTCATTGCCCATATGATCATATTATTAGAAGATCTGATTTTTGATTTAATAACCGACACGATGGCAAAAATTCCACCCTCGCCTTCGTTGTCCACCTTCGTAATGAAGAGAAGATATTTAACACTAACAATGAGAGCGAGCGTCCAGAATATTAATGATATGATGCCGTAAATGGCAGCTTGACCATTCGTGGATCCTGAAGCATTCAAGGATACACTCACAGCATACATCGGACTCGTGCCAATATCGCCAAAAACGATACCAAGAGCACCAATGGCAAGAGCGAGGTTGTTTTTCTTTTTTAGATGATCTTGCATGTTCTTCCCATTTGATCGGGGAGCCAATCTAAAGGTATTTAGAGAATAAATAAACTTATAAAATACAAATAGTTTATATCAAATCTGGGTCTATTGGGGACGTATTGTCATATTACAGTAGTGAGATTAATAGATGGAGAGCTGTAGTTTTTTATATCTAAAGTTTTTTTTGTGTCATGGCTTTTCTCGTGCAAAAAAATATAGCGCAGTAAGTCATACCATCAATGGTTTCATCCATGCATTGGGTCATTTCATGAGATGGTCCTTTTTTAGAAAAGTCTAGTGTCATCGATGTTAAATACATAAATCAAAAAGGTAATAATTATAGGGCTTAAACAGCGATAACTTGATCTGTCTGCATAGCAGACAATAATAAAGTTATCCTATTTTCAAGAAATAGTTCATTGAAAGCTTTGTTAGAACATGTATTAGAAGAAACGATGATGAAAACATCCAAATATTATTAAAAGCCGGCTAAATTGGATGTATGCCTATCTAACTATAACAAGGGCCGTCCGTTATGAGGGGAAAACGGACGGCCCTTGGCTTGGCGGTCAGAACATCGAAACAACAACCGCCTGAAAATGATAAACTATGAATTATCATCACTCATTTTATTCAAACCATGCTTTTGCGTTATTTAACAACACAACGGAATAGAGATGGACAGGCTGGTAGTTCAGTTGAGGCGGTCTGTAATCCCATTGTTGATAAATCTTTAGCTTGTGCTGGGGCAAGCGAGATACCGGCGCTAAAAACAAAGGCTCCGAAAGTTAATATGGCTACGAGATATTTCTTCATAATAGTCTCCTTCATGATTTGGTTTGTATGACTAGTTAAGGGATGAATGATTAGCATTTCTTTTTCAAAGGACTGTTCGCCACGGGCTGCTAACGATGGCGTATAAGTTTCAGTAAACGCCTGTTTCTTCATCTTAGTGTTCTATAATGGTTTAGATGACCGCTACGGAGCAAAATAAGCGAATGATGCGAGAACGGGCGTGATTGACGTAGTCAGGAGGAGCAGTCCTCCGATGATTGCTGCAATATTTTTCATGACTTTATCCTTAAATTTTTGACAGTGGCTAATTAATTAGTCACGACCGACGTAGAAGCGTTCGCCACGAGCAGCCATTGACGGAGTGTAAACCGCATAGCTAGCCTTCTTGACTTTGACAGAGCTGGAGCTACCAAACTCTTCCGCTTGAACAGGAGCCGCTGACAGGCCAGTAGCCAGGGCGATGAAACCGATTGAGGCGATAAGTGACTTGATCATTTGCGTATTTCCTTCTGAATTAAGTTTCGGTTTGTTGTTCCGATGGTCAGAAGATAGCTGAAGTCAAAATATAAATATGTTCGATATCGCACAGATCAAAAATCAACCCCTTCTCACTTAGCTTCTTTGTCGATGCTTTTCAGAAAATATCCTCTACAGACCGTAGCTGAAATTGAAACTCTATTTAGGAATTTTGCTACTACTGGGGCTATATTTTCAAATTTAAGATGTAAATTAGTCTAAACAAGCATTGGTCCTCTTGAATTAAGCTGAGAATGATGACGTCATTAGAAAATTGTTGTTTCCAAATTTTCTACGACGGATATATTCCTCATGCCTAAAGCAGCTCGCTCCATAATAAATACTGTTGAGTCTCGGTTGTTTTCTGTGATATTCGATTAATTACTTTCTTGTTTTAGAAATTCTAATTACACAACGTTGTTGTCTAAATAAAAAATATTTGTTGTAAAAAACCATCAAACTATACAAGCTAACGAATTATGCACCATACATATACGTATTTAGTCGGCTCAGTTATGGAGTTGCATATTTCATTATTGCAACTCTCTATAGTTCAAATGAAACAACATCCGTGAGTTAGGTAAACGTTATTATTACGAATAAATATACTAGAATGTACGTAGCAGACTGTTTTCTCAAGTCACTTTTTGACCCTGCGGGCTGCCGGCTGTAGATCTAATTATTCAAGATACAGACAGCAAGTTTTTAGTCAGTTAATTTACTCAAGAGGAGCTCCGCTCTCTGCCTTTTTATCTATCAATATAATCATTAGAAGAGAAATGGCTCCAGCGAGCGAAAGGTAGAAGGCAGGAGCAAGTGGGTCGCCAGTTATTTTTATGAGGAAGACTGCGACAATAGGGACAGTGCCCCCAAAAATTGATTGAGCAAGATTATAGCCAATAGAGAGGCCGGAACATCTGACATGTTTTGGGAAAGCCTCAACAAGAAATGCTGGACTGGCGCCATATGCCGATAAAATAAGCGAGAAAACACACTGACAGGCAAGCACAACGCCAAGATTTGCCGTGTTCATCAGTGCGAATAAAGGCCAGGCGAGGATCATGAAACCTGCCGCACCAAAGATCAATACAGGCTTTCTCCCAATCCTATCAGATAAGAGTCCCGCCATCGGCGTGATGATCATCATAAGGAAGAGCGCGATACTATTAAGAGTTAATGCTAAGGAAGGAGCAATATGATGGGCTTGTTTCAGCCAGGTCGAAATATAAACAAAGCAAAGGTAAAACCCGACGCCATTGCCAAGTGAGAATCCCAGGACTTTAAAGATTGTTCGCCATTGCTGTTGAAGGGCCTCAACTATAGGAGATTT
>Ga0007848_1000598_pt1 | contig 11163 bp, 18 predicted proteins | sample CryBogCBH18Jul08_FD_71209 | JGI IMG/M metagenome (GOLD analysis project Ga0007848, IMG submission 71209) | Freshwater microbial communities from Crystal Bog, Wisconsin, USA - CBH18Jul08 | ecosystem: Environmental > Aquatic > Freshwater > Lake | place: Crystal Bog, Wisconsin, USA | collected...
CCTCTTAAACTAGGCCAGCCTGTATACGTAGGTAAAGGTACAGGAGACCGTGATTTATCGCATTGGTCTAGGGGGTCTCATAACAAACCGTTTCAAGACTTTATTTCACATTTAAAGCAACGCAACTTTGTTGCTGTTTGTGAGCGCGTATTTGAAACTGAAAATGAAGAAGAAGCCTTTGCCAAAGAGATGGAACTTATCAAACTGTACGGGCGGCGAGATTTAAAAACAGGAACCTTATTTAATTTAACGGATGGTGGCGAAGGCCCAAGCGGGTATATTAAATCGGCGGAACAAAAAGCTGCCGATGGGAGATTTACTAAAGAACATTGGCAAGACCCCGAATATCGCGCCAAAGTAGTTGCAGGGCAAACTAAAGCGCAAAACACCCCAGCAGCGCTTGAATCCAAGTCAATCAACTCTAAAAAGATGTGGGAAACACAAGGAGACACATTGGCTAAAAACATCAAGGAAGCCCGCAATACAGAAAAATCTAAAGCTAAAACCAGTGCGCAAGCTAAAGCTCAGTGGGCTGACCCTGATTATGCTGCTAAACAAACTGCAAACAACAAAGAAATTGCCAATCGTGAAGAGGTTAAAGCCGCCAAGAAAGCCGCAGCTAAAGCACTATGGGCCGACCCAGTTTGGAAAGCAAAAATGATTGCCGCGAGAAACAAGAAAAAACTTCTTGACATACCCAAGGAATAGTGTATATTGCAGGTGTCTGGGATTTTTTCTCTTGTTGCCAGCCTGCCCAGAGGTCACGATGCAACGATTAACAAGAGACTTTTGCATAAGGAATTATCATGGGACGTAGTACTTTTGAAGGGCCAATCATATCTGGTGACCAGCGTTTTGGCCCCCTTCGCGATATTGGATATACAGTTTTAGAGCAAGACTGCTATATTGATTTGTCAAACACAACTCTTGGTACTGCTGGCTACAGCGGTGGTTCAGGACAGTTTGTTTCTTCCAATACCATTCCCAATTTGAACGGTGTTGTCTACACACCTAGCTCTACGTTTGTCGCTACTGGCCCAACCGTACAGACTCTACCTGCTGATACATCTACTCAGGTGTATCGTGGCGTGGTAATGTATGTGCCAATCAATAGTCAACTCATTACTTTTGATATTGACTACATCTCTGCCATCACTGGCGAGAGTGGCGCAACATTGAGCAATGTAAGCGTATTTGTTTCCAACAATTACACTGCTGGTGGCGGAACACCTGTTTACGCTACTGCTGCTCTTGGCACAACCACAGTGGGTACTGCTGGTCGTCAAACCATCACTTTCACTGGCACAAATTTGTTGAACATGACTGCCACAACTTCGGATATTCAAAATCCTCAAGTTGGTACACAGCCTAGTTTCTTCTCACAAGTTGTGTTCACACTGTCCATTACTGGTACAAGTGTTGCGGCTCCTACTGGCGGTAAGTTCAACTTTACAATGCGTTACGCACAGAACGATCCGAACATCGGCAACTTGACAACTTACCCCTACGGTAACTTTGACTGATCTTCTGGGGGCTTCGGCCCCCGTCTTTAATTAAGGAGATTATTCATGGCGCAAAGCTCAAACGGAATTCCCGCAACCAACAACACGTTTAATTCAATTACTCGTCAAGCAAAGTACGAGCCTTTTGATTTGCAAGTGGCTCGCGGTCAAGTTTACGGACATAGTGTCCTAAACATTTATGGATACCAAGCATCGGTAGGAACATCTTTTGTGCCTGTGTGGGAAGGTAATAGCTCTTACACTTTTCCATCATCTGCAATTCAAATGCACATTGTCAGCTCTGTTAATACTGGCGATGATAAGACGGCTACTTTTATTCTTATCAATGGCTTGGATGCAAACTACAACCAAATTTCTGAAACTATAAAGTTGAACGGAACGACTGCTGTGACTACAGTGAAATCGTACTTCCGTATCAACAGTATGTCAGTAACGGGCGGTGCACCTACAGGAAACATCACGCTAAAAGATACATCTGATACAACTTTGTATGCGGAAATTTTAGCTGGCAACGGTCGCACTTTGATGGGCATCTATACCGTCCCTGCGGGCTATACGTTTTATTTAAGCCGTATTGACATCAATACTAGCTTGAATGCTAATCCTGCTGGTTTTGCGACGTATCAAAATTACCAAACAACTAACACTGGTGTATCCACTGTTACGATCATTGCTCCGTTTACAAACAACTACCATACGCAACGGGTCATGCCCAGAGCTGTGGCGGAAAAAACGGACATCCAATTGCAAGCAAAAGCCAGTACCGGTACTGCGGCCTTAACGGTTTCGCAAGAGGGCTATTTGATTTTGAATGGTTAATCATGAGCACTCCAGCATGGCAACGCAAGGAAGGGAAGAATCCGAATGGCGGGCTAAACGCCAAAGGTCGTGCATCAGCCGCGAAGGAGGGGATGCATTTAAAGCGTCCGCAACCCGAGGGAGGCTCACGCAGGGATTCTTTTTGCGCACGAATGTCGGGGATGAAGAAAAAGTTGACGTCGTCAAAGACTGCCAACGATCCCAACAGTCGGATTAACAAAAGCCTTCGGGCTTGGAACTGTGCTGATGGCTGTGCCATCAGGGGGCACACAAAAGGAAGGGTTGTTTAATATGCCAAGTCATAGCGCAAAACAACACAAGTTTATGGAAGCAATTGCCCATAACAAGGCGTTTGCAAAGAAGGTAGGGGTTCCACAAACAGTGGGACAAGATTTTAGCAACGCCGACAAAGGCAAGACTTTTAAAGAAGGTGGAAACATGGAAAAGCACGAAATGCACTCTCATCACATGAAGATGGCGCATCATCACTTGAAAGAAGCGATGAAGCACGGTGGCACAGCCCATCACAAAGCTTATGCTAAAGGTGGCGAAGTCACTGGCAAGCATGGCGTTGAAGAGAAAAAGGGCATGACCACAGCCAAGATGGCCAAGGTCAAAGAAGGCGGTAACAAGCGTTTTGGCGAACATGCTGTTCAAGAGCGTGGCCACACCAAAGGCATGGAGCCCAAAATGGCTGGTTCTACAACTGGTATGAAGCGTGGTGGCCACGCTAAACATCATCACAAAAAGTGAGGGCATCATGCATAGCAAACACCACGAACACCACAAGCACGTTCATCCTGCTGGACACGAGCATCCCCATGAGCACAAACACCATGTGCACCATATGAAGGATCATCACGAAGGCGGTCATGTGCATCATCACCACCACTACAAAGAGCACGCGGCTGGTCACGAGTTGCACCACCACGAGATCGAGCATTTGCACAAGCACCAAAAACACGACTAGGAGCACACCATGCCTATGATGCCCGGAGCTAGACCCATGACCCGTCCCCTCGGTGCTCGTATGCCCATTGCTCCTGCAATGGCTGCGGCTCGTCCAGGCGGTATGAAAAAAGGTGGCACAGCACATCGCGCTTCTGAGCGTGCAGATGGCTGTTGCTCAAAAGGCAAGACCAAAGGTCACATCGTAATGTGTGGCGGTGGGATGGCCAAAAAATGATTGCCAGTCGGGGGATGGGTGACATTAACCCATCGAAAATGCCTGGTAGAAAGACAATACATCGCAAGGATAATCCAAACGATGTATCAGTCTACAAAAAGGGTGGCGAAGTTTGGGACAAACCTAGACCCAAAGGTTTGGGTAAATCCAAGAAACTAAGCCCCGCTAAAAAGGCTGCTGCAAAGAAAGCCGCAAAAGCGGCAGGTAGACCCTACCCAAATTTGATTGATAACATGCGGGCGGCTAAGTAATGGTACAAACATCAGGCGCATCATCGTTTAATCTACAACTGACAGAGCTTGTTGAAGAAGCTTTTGAGCGTTGTGGTGGTGAGTCGCGCACTGGATATGACATTAGAACCGCACGCAGGTCAATGAACCTGCTATTTGCCGACTGGGCAAACCGCGGAATCAACATGTGGACATTTGAGCAAGACGTTATCACGTTGGCTCAAGGACAACCTACATACGCGTTGCCAGATGATACAGTTGATTTGCTAGAACATGTTATCAGAACACAGCAAAATCAACCCAGCAACCAAGCAGATTTGACCATCACGCGTATCAGTGTTTCTACTTACGCCACAATCCCTAACAAATTGATCCAAGGACGCCCTATCCAGTTGTGGATTCAGCGTCTAACGGCCAACACACAGCCCACAGGAATCACCGTTTTGAATGCTGTGGGTACTACAGACACACAAATAGCGGTCACCACGTTGACCGGACTACCCAATGCGGGATGGATTACGCTTGATAATGAGCTGATTGGCTGGAATGAGCTACAACCCGCCGCCAATGGTAACCCCGCATACCTCTTAAACTGCACTCGCGGTCAAGGCAACACGACTGCGGCCACTCATGTGGCTGGAACTCCCCTACTTTTAACCCAAAAGAACAGCGTAACCGTGTGGCCTACGCCTGATGGTTCGACAACTTGGCAGTTGGTCTATTGGCGTATGCGCAGAGTCCAAGATGCTGGGGGCGGAACCAACATTCCAGACGTACCTTTCCGTTTTATTCCATGTTTAGTTGCGGGTTTGTCCTATTACATGGCTTTAAAAATCCCAGGAGCACTTGAAAGACTACAAGTTTTAAAGGCTCAGTACGATGAAGCGTGGGAATTGGCTGCGGCAGAGGATCATGAGAAGGCGGCGGTGCGTTTTGTACCTCGTAGAATGTACATTGGTGGGGGTTATTCGTAATGGGTAACCGATTTTCCTCTGGCAAGAACTCGATTGCCGAGTGTGATCGGTGCGGATTCCAGTTTAAACTGACAGAGCTCAAAAAAGAGATCATCAAAACCAAGGTTTATGATCTAAAAGTCTGTCCAGCCTGTTGGGATCCAGATCAGCCTCAGTTGCAATTGGGTATGTATCCAGTAGATGACCCTCAAGGCGTGCGTGATCCACGTCCTGACACCACATATTACGCTTCTGGCGTAACGTCTGATGGTAGTATTGGTGGTGGTAGCAGAGTTTTTCAGTGGGGATGGAACCCCGTGGGTGGAGCTAGTAGTTTTGATGTCGCGTTGACTCAAAATGCCTTGATATCGCAGGTACAAGTTGGTACAGTCACAATAGTTACAACGTAGGAGTTTAGAATGAAACACGATGACATCAAAGAAGACAAAAAGCTGATCAAAAAAGCTTTTTCTATGCACGATAAGCAGGAGCACCCTGGCAAACACACCAACTTGTCCAAGTTGAAAAAGGGTGGCCCCACAGGTAAAGACATGCGCGCGCAAGGCCGTAACATGGCACGCGCTAGAAACCAAAGAGGTGGTTAAATGAAAAACTATCCAAGTGCAGTAGCAGCATTAAAGGCTGCCGAAAAACGCGGAGATAAAGAATTTAAAGTTAAATTCATGGATAAAAAAGAGTCTACCAAAATGGCTAAAAACAATCGTCCTGCGTCTGAGTACGCAAAGCCCCACACAATGGAAGGCAAAGCTGTTGGCCCCAAAGATGCGGGCACAGAGCCAGAGTTCCAAAAGAAAAAGAACTGGGTACCACTCATGGGCGTATCCATCACGATGGATGACCGCGTTGAGACTGAAGGCATCAAGATTCGTGGTACTGGAGCAGCTACTAAAGGCGTGATGGCAAGAGGCCCGATGGCATGAATTACACTCAGCTTAAGCAACTGATACAGGACTATACGCAAAACTACGAGACTACTTTCGTAGCGGATATTCCTACGTTTGTTGAACAAGCTGAACAACGTATTTACAATTCGGTTCAGTTTCCGTCATTGCGTAAAAACGTGACGGGAACAATAAGCCCAACCAATCAGTATTTGTCTTCTCCTAGCGATTTTCTTGCGCCGTATTCATTGGCCGTATATACAACAGCTTCCACAACGGCCACAGGTTCTGCTGGTACGTTGCTTATTACGGTGTCCAGTAATTCAGGGATTGTTGTGGGTCAATTGGCGCAGGGTACAGGTATTGCGGCTAATGCCTATGTAACCAGTATTGCAGGCACAACGATTTGGCTGTCTGCCATAAACACAGGCGCTGTGTCAGGAACGGTGACGTTCCAAGGACAGTTTCAGTATTTGATCAATAAAGACGTCAACTTTATCCGTGAAGCGTACGGCTTTCCAAACTCCTACGGAACACCGCAATACTACGCTTTATTTGGGCCAACAGTTACAAGCGGGGCAATTACAAATGAATTGTCTTTCATACTTGGCCCCACTCCTGACATTACTTATACCGCTGAGTTGCATTATTACTATTACCCAGTTTCAATCTCTGATACCACTAACAATCCAAGTGGTACTTCTTGGCTTGGGGACAACTTTGATACCGTGCTTTTGTATGGCTCTCTTGTTGAGGCTTATACCTTTATGAAAGGTGAGCAAGACATGATGGCGCTTTACAACCAGAAGTATATCGAAGCATTGGCCCTTGCTAAACGTCTTGGCGATGGTATGGAACGTACCGATGCCTACCGAGATGGGCAGTTTAGACAGGCGGTCACATGAGTCTAGTTCAAACTGCTACGACCAGCTTCAAGGTTCAACTGGCTCAAGGTTTACACAACTTTGGGCCAACCAGCCCCAATACGTTTTATATTGCGCTATTCAACTCTACCGCTACTCTTAATGCGGCCACAACGCAGTATTCAACGCAACTTGTTGGTGAAGTCGCTACAGGCAATGGGTACACACAAGGCGGTATCCCCTTGACGATTACGCAAACCCCAACATCTGGCTCCGCAAATGGTACGGTGGCTTATTGGTCATTTGCTAACGCAGTATGGAGCCCAGCAGCATTTACATGTCGTGGTGCGCTGATTTACAATTCAAGTCAAAGTAACGCATCTGTTGCAGTATTGGATTTTGGCAGCGACAAAACTTGTGTTAATTCTTTCACGATTCAATTCCCCGCTGTTAACAGCACCAACGCTATTTTAAGGATCGCATAATGCAAACCGAAAATATTAAACCCACTGAAGGCTCTGCTGTAGCTGTAGCCACACGCAACTTTCTACTAGAAGATGCCAATGTGGTTGGCGCTTATACAGTCACTTGTACGGCGGCTGACGGCACGATCCGCTGGGAAGAAACGTTTAAGAATCTAGTGGTCAACGTTGGTAAAACTGACCTGTTGAACAAGTATTTTGCAGGTACTTCTTATACTGCGGCTTGGTATCTTGGCTTAGTGGATGGCGCTTCTAGCCCCACTTATAACGCTGCCGATACGATGGCTTCTCACTCGGGATGGACAGAAAATGTTGGCTATTCTCAATCGACTCGTCCTGCTGCTGCTTTTGGCTCCGCTAGCGCTTCTGGGGGTGGGGCTGGCTCTGCTGGCACTGGCACTATTTCTACCTCTGCTACAGCATTTACTATTAACGCTACAGGAACTATTGCGGGTGCGTTCTTAACCACAAGCAACACCAAGTCAGGCACTACAGGAACTTTGTATTCTGCTGGTAGCTTTACGACTGGAAACCGTTCTGTATTGTCAGGCGACACATTGAACGTCACTTATACCGCTAACTGCTAAGGATTATCATGGCCGCTAAATTTACTATTGGTGAGAATGTAAAAGTCACACCCGCACCTGTTGATCCTGCTGGCCCAGTTGAAGCTATGCAGATGGACGCTACTGGCAATATCCAGTACATGATTACATGGGTAGATGAGAACGGTGTCTCCCAAACCAGATGGTTCAATGAGGCGCAACTTGTTGCGGCATAATGGCTGTCTACAACGCATCAGTTGCTGAAACTGCCAATAACGGTGGATGGGGGGCTGTTGCGTGGGGGTCTGGTGTCTTTGGTAGTACGTCATCTGTAACGGATTCCCAATACCCTTCTGGCACATCTAGTGTCACGGTTAATGAGGGATTTCTCTCAACTTGGGGTGGAAACACCTGGGGCTTTGGTGTTTGGGGCGGTCAATCGTCTTTGGTGGATGTTGTTACTGCCGTAGAGGTTGCCAATTTAAGCGTGTCTGAAACCGCTACCGCAACCGATTCATTAAGTTCAATCCTCTCTACAACCAATACTGTTTCAGAATCTATTACTGTTACAGACACAATAGCTACAAGCTATTTAACAAGCGCTGTTGTCAATGAGGTCAGCACGGTTACAGACACAGTTGACGCAGGCAATACAATTACTCTGCAAATTATTGAAGGCTTTGCGGTGGGCTGGGGATTCCTTAGTTGGGGTCAAGGCGTTTGGGGTGGAGCGTCTACATTGGTAGATATTGTCACGGACTATGTGGCATTTAACCCCGCCATCAACGAAACGATCACCGTCACGGATGTGGTGTCTTCACAGCCCATTTACTCTTTGGTGGTATCAGAAACAGCCACGGCTACGGACTCGGTCAGCACAACCCAGACATTTGCTTGCCCAATAGCAGAACTTATTGTGCCTGCGGATTCAGTCACGACTACCCAGACATTTGCATGTTTTATCTCTGAGACGGCTACAGTAACAGACAGCTCATTTGGAGGGTCTACTTATAACGTCACAGATTCTGAGACAGCGACAGCCACTGATAATTACGTTGCGGGGGGGTCATCTCAGCTATTTGTGTCTGAGACTGCGGTGGCTTTGGATTCTGTAGCTGGCGGTGTAACAGCATTGTTGGTGGTATTAGAGACTATATCCTTGTTGGATTCTCTGTCGGCCACGTTAACAGCTCAAAATACGCTCACAGAAACCGTCTCAGTTACAGACTTGGTAAGCCCTGCGGGAAGCATTTACTTCGTCAAAATCATTGAAACTATAGTTGCAACTGACTCAATTTTTGGTACACTACTGTGGAATCTAATTGACGACAGTGAGACGGCATCTTGGCAGGTGATTAACGATCCAGAGTCGGCTTCTTGGACAACCATTAACACAGCGCAAACGCCCAGTTGGACGACAATTAACGACCCTCAAACACCAGGATGGGCGGAAATTGCTGATGCAGAAACACCTGGTTGGACAGAAATCACGACAGTTTAGGAGAATTAAATGTCAGTAGGATACTCAACAAATCTACAACTCGTAGAGCCAGTCACAGGTACCGAATCAGGTAACTGGGGCTATGACATCAATTACGGCACAACCGACTACATTGATATTGCCATTGCGGGTACCAATAACATTACCACAGATGGAGACGTCACACTTACCCAAACAACGGGTTCTACGTCTGGTAATAATATCACTGGCACCACAGCTCAGTATGCGGTTCTTAACTGCACAGGCGCACGGACAGCCGCTAGAAATATTTTAGTTCCCACATACAGTAAGACTTACTACGTTCTTAATAATACAACTGGCGGCTACTCAATCACTGTTAAGAAGTCTGGTGGTACAGGCGTTACGATTGCGAATGGTGAATCTGCGATTGTGTACTACAACACAGTCACTACCGATGTTGTCAAGATCAGTTCACTCAATACATTCGGCGCTATTACTGCTACAACAGTTACGGTTACTGGATCGATTACCAATCCCGCTACAGTCGGTGCTATTAACTATGGCACTCTCAACTACCAAGATACAAACATTGTTAACTCGGCACAAGCCAGTTTTAATGGATATGTTTACTCTAACATTCAGAACACAAGCTCTGGTGCTATAGCATCTACAGACTTTGCGATATACAACAATAACGCTTATTACGTTAATGCTGGTATCAACAGTTCAAATTATGGTGCATCTGTAACCGTGGGCGGTACAGGTGGTTCATCTAGTACAACATTGACTATAGCAAGCGTTACAAGTGGTAACTTGCTTTATGGTTCTGTTATTACTGGAACAGGTATTTCTGGAACGGTAACGATTACAACCCAGTTAACTGCCACAGGTTCTGCTGCGGCTTCACCCACATATGTGAGCGGTGGCGGTACAAGTTCTAACCAGTTCTATGTTTCATCTTTGGCAGGGATTGCGATTGGATACTTGGTATCAGGAACAGGTGTACCAAGCGGTACTTTTGTAGGTAGCTTTACATCGACTGGCAATGGTATTAATTTGGTCAATGCTGCTGGTACAAACGTAAACTTTACAATTCAAGCTGCGGGTACTTATAACTTCTATGTTCCTGGTGGTGTTGGTACATACACCATGAGTTCAGCGCAAACGATTGCATCGAGTACTACAATTACTGGGCAGGTTGCTGGATCATTCAATCAGCCAAACAATGGTTATTTGTATAGTTTTACTGGTGATTTGGTTGTTGGAACGTACAGTGCTAATCCACTTCGGTTAACTACCAATAACAACGCAATAGATGGAATTACGATTGGAACGTCTAACCAAATAGCATTCAATGGCTCATATGGTACATCGGGTCAAGCGTTACTTTCAGGCGGTTCAGGCGCTGCACCTACATGGGGTACGGCTGGTATATCTTTCGGAAAGGCCATCGTGGCCGCAATCCTCTTTGGCTTTTAAGGAGTTCACATGACATCCCCCAATCTTATTAACATCACGGCAACGGTTTTACAGACGGCATATGCTGTGCCTAACGTCACCACGGCTTATACAACATTCACTTATTACGGCACAACAGCGTTGACTGGGATGACCCCATCGACATTGAACGTCAATAAGATTGATTCCATCATTGCCACGAACACGACATCGAGTGCGGTGACGGCATCGGTGGGTATATCGAATAACGCAACGTATGGTAGCGGTACGGTTTATTATGTGGCTTATCAAGTGACTGTCCCCCCGAACGCATCAGTGATTCTTGTGGACAAAACCACTCCGTTGTATATTACGGACTCACAATCATTGGCAGTTTATTCAGGTACTTCCAGTGCATTGACATTCACCCTACCTTTTGAAATCTTGACCGCAAGTTCATAATGAGTTTCCAATCCCATCCTGGTGGCTTTGTTGGCGCACAATACAACGGTTTGAACTATCCTGTTCAGACTGTGGAGTATCTTGTTGTTGCTGGAGGTGGTGGAGGTGGTAATGATTCTGGAAGCGCAGGATCACCTGGTGGCGGTGGCGGTGCTGGAGGATTGCTCACTGCAACAGGCTACCCAATCACTTTGGGTTCTAGCATAACCATAACCATTGGATCAGGTGGCGCAGGAGCAACTACTGCTAATACCAATGGTTCACAAGGCGGTAATTCAGTTTTTGGAAATATAACCACT
>Ga0007848_1000599_pt1 | contig 11152 bp, 3 predicted proteins | sample CryBogCBH18Jul08_FD_71209 | JGI IMG/M metagenome (GOLD analysis project Ga0007848, IMG submission 71209) | Freshwater microbial communities from Crystal Bog, Wisconsin, USA - CBH18Jul08 | ecosystem: Environmental > Aquatic > Freshwater > Lake | place: Crystal Bog, Wisconsin, USA | collected...
AGTTATTAAATTGTTAAATATGTTTTGAGGATTAGGTAGTGAACTTATAACGTTAGAATATGCTCTAGATACAGCACTAACTAAACCAGCAAATATATTTTGAGGATTAGGTAGCGAAATATTGCCTAAAGTTGTTGTAACACTTATAAATTTGGATGTTATAGCAGTTATTAAATTGTTAAATATGTTTTGAGGATTAGGTAGTGAACTTATAACGTTAGAATATGCTCCAGATACAGCACTAACTAAACCATTAAATATATTTTGAGGATTAGGTAGAGAAATATTACCTAAAGTTGTTGTAACACTTGTAAATCTGGATGTTATAGCAGTTCTTAAATTGTTAAAAACATTTATAGGATTAGGTAATGAACTTATAACGTTAGAATATGCTCTAGATACAGCACTAACTAAACCATTAAATATATTTTGAGGATTAGGTAGCGAAATATTACCTAAAGTTGTTGTAACGCTTGTAACTCTGGATGTTATAGAATTGCTTAAATTATTAGATACATTTTGAGGATTAGATAGTGAATTTGTAATTCTAGAATATGCTCCAGATACAGCATTAACTAAACCAGCAAATATATTCTGAGGATTAGGTAATGAAATATTTCTTAAAGTTGCTGTAGCACTTGTAAATCTGGTTCTTATAGCATTATTTAAATTATTAAAAACGCTTTGAGGATTAGGTAGTGAACTTATAACGTTAGAATATGCTCCAGATACAGCATTAACTAAACCATTAAATATATTCTGAGGATTAGGTAATGAAATATTTCTTAAAGTTGCTGTAGCACTTGTAAATCTGGATGTTATAGCAGTTCTTAAATTGTTAAAAACATTTAGAGGATTAGGTAGTGAACTTATAACGTTAGAATATGCTCCAGATACAGCATTAATTAAACCAGCAAATATATTCTGAGGATTAGGTAGAGAAATATTGCCTAAAGTTGTTGTAACACTTGTAAATCTGGTTCTTATAGCATTACTTAAACTATTAAAAACATTTTGAGGATTAGGTAATGAGCTTATAACGTTAGAATATGCTCCAGATACAGCATTAACTAAACCATTAAATATATTTTGAGGATTAGGTAGAGAAATATTGCCTAAAGTTGTTGTAACACTTGTAAATCTGGTTCTTATAGCATTACTTAAACTATTAAAAACATTTTGAGGATTAGGTAGTGAACTTATAACGTTAGAATATGCTCCAGATACAGCATTAACTAAACCAGCAAATATATTCTGAGGATTAGGTAATGAAATATTTCTTAAAGTTGCTGTAGCACTTGTAAATCTGGATGTTATAGCATTGATTAGATTGTTAAATATGTTTTGAGGATTAGGTAGTGAACTTATAACGTTAGAATATGCTCCAGATACAGCACTAACTAAACCATTAAATATATTTTGAGGATTAGGTAATGAAATATTTCTTAAAGTTGCTGTAGCACTTGTAAATCTGGTTCTTATAGCATTACTTAAACTATTAAAAACATTTTGAGGATTAGGTAGTGAACTTATAACGTTAGAATATGCTCCAGATACAGCACTAACTAAACCATTAAATATATTTTGAGGATTAGGTAAATTAGTAATAGTAGATCGAATATTAGAATAAGCAGAACTTAAACCATTTATGGTTCTATTACCAAGTGATGTAAATGTGGGAAAATATTGAGGAAGAGCATTTTGAATATTTGGAATTATATTTGCTCTATTATTGACCATAGAAGAAATAGAATTTCCAATTCCAGAAAATGTAGGAAAATATTGAGAAAGTGTAGCTCGTAGATTTCTTAAATTACTTGTAGTAAAAGATTGATAAATAGCATTTCCCAAATCTGCTGCTCTTTGTCTAACAGCACTAACACCACTTTCTAAACCAATTAAAGTTCCCGAAACAATATTGACAGCAGCTTTTATAAATTCTTCAGCAGGAGAATGTATACCTAATACATTTTTAAATTTTTCTAAAATATCAGTACCCAATTTGCCAGAAGCATTAATAGCTTTACTAGCATTTTGGCTAATACCATTAGCAGCACCTTGCGCTATACTATTACCAAGTTCGGGATATTTAACATTAGTTGCTGGATTTTGTAATGTTTTGGTAATACCAGAAAGAACAACTCTACCTGTTCTTTCGTTTAATTGATTTAAATCAATGTTTCCAGATTTTATATCTTTTGCAATTAAAGCAAAAGAATCGGCTTTGGTTGAACTATAAACAGCTTTGTTTACGTTCATGCTGCTTACATCTCTTGAATTACCTCCTAAAGATGTAATAAGAGTTGAAGAATTATTTTTATAATAAGATTTGGCATTTTCAAGCCATTTCTCAGCATCTTTAGGATCAATTTTGCCAGTGCTATCAATTAAAGATTTGTTTAAATTTTTTAATATTTTGCCAAAATTTTCTAAAGAAGATGATATTTTATTTTTTGCATCATCCAAATCAGACAATGAAGATTTTAATTTGGTTGTAGGAGGTTCAGCTGGACTTTTTGAAGTATTAAAATAATTATTTAAATCAAATAAATCTTTTGAATTTTGATTATTTTTGGTTGGTAAATTTAAACCAGAAGATAATTCATCTTTAAGAAGTTTGTAATTAGCAGCTAATCTACTAAAATCTTGATTAAGAGATTCAAGATCGTTATCTGACACTTTAACTTGCAAAGGATCATTAAATATTTCTTGAAGTTGAACATAATCTGTTTTTTTTAAATCAAAATGAGCATTAAGTTCTGTTAATCTTGTATCATCTACATTTATTTTTAGTTTTTTATTATCAAAAGAATCTTGTAATTTTGTAAAACTTTCTAAAGTAGTTTCAAACAATTCTTTAACTACAGCTAAATTGTTTTCAACATTTACAGTAAGTTTTATTGGTTTAGATTTAATATAAGATTGAGCTTGATTTTGAATTATATTTGCTTGTTCTTCTAAATTTGTTCTTGAAAATTCAATTGGTATTTTTATTGTATATTTTGATAATTCAGCATGAGCTTTATTTAATATTTCAATAGTTTTTGTTGCTATGTCAATATCAGAATAATTAATAGGAATATCTATTGAATTTAATTTTGTATTGTCTAAAATTTCTTGAATTTTAGTAACTAAAGTATTAATTTTATTGCTAAAATCATTTATTAAAAATTCAATAGGAATTTTTGCGGAATTATCGTTTAAAATTTCTTGAATTTTAGCAATTAAATTATTAATTTTTTTGTTTAAATCAGTTATTGAAAAATCAATAGGAATTTTTATTAAATTTTTAGAAATTTCAGAATAATTTTTAGAAATTTCTTGAAATGATGAATTAAGTTTTGTAAAAGAATCATCATTAACTTTAATAGTAATAGGAGAATTATCTGTTAAATCTAATAATTCTTTATAATGAGTAATTTTTTTATCAATATGGTTATTTAATTCAGTTAATCTTGTATCATCAACATCTATTTTTATATTTAAATTTTTTGTATCAAGAATTGCTTGAGCAGATTTATATAAATTATTAATTTTTTCGTTTAATTCGTCCATTAAAAGTTCAATGGGCAATTTAACTAGTTTTCCATCTAAAATTGATTGAATATTAGTTTGTAAATTATCAACATCATTTTCTAATTCTTTTTCAGAAAAAATAATAGGAATTGTAACAAATTCGCCAGCAAATAAATCTTGAGAATTTTTAACAATTTTATTTACATTTTGATTTAAATTATCAACATTATAATTTACGGGAATTTCTACAGATTTTTTATTTAATATTGTTTGAGCATCCGATTGAACTTTATTTGATTGGTTTGTTAAATCTGATGAATTTAATGTAACAGGTATTTCTATTTTGTTTGTTGTTAAATTAGTAATATTACTTGAATCAACATCTAAATCAATTTTTAAAGGTTTTGATTTTAAACTATTAACAATTTCTTGTTGATTAGAAATTAACGCACCAATTTCTAATTTTTGATTAGAATTTACAGTAATTTTATTAATTTCAAATATTCTTTTATTAATTTGTTCTTGTATTTCTGTTATAAGTTTTGTTACAGCGTCATTATCAGGTTCAATATTTTTTATTTTTAATGTTTTATCTGATAATTGTTTGAATTTATCTAATAAATCATCATAGTTAACATTAATATTAACGTTAGATTTAATATTATTTAATTGTTTATCTAATTCTTTTAACTTGTTAATTATTTTATTAAAATCGTCATTTACTTTATCTGTTCCAATAGTTATTGGTTTAATATTTATATTATTAAGTTCTTCAAGTTTAATTTTTGTTTCATTTATTTGTTTAGTTTCAATATTTATTGTTTTGGGATCAATATTAATTTTATTAATACTATTAATAGTTTTTATTGTTTCATCTAAAGAACTAGATTTTATATCAATAGTTACATTAATATTTTTAAGAATTCTTTGTAATTCATCAAAACTTTTAGTAGTATTATTAAGAACAGTATTTGATGCTCCTGTTTTTTCAATATTTACAATTCCTGTAATATCTGTTACATTTGTTTTTAAAAGATCAAATTGATTTTTTAATGTTTCTAATTCGTTAGCAGTTAAACCATTATTGGTTATGTTAATTTTTGCATTAACATCTGTTAAAGATTTTTTAAGTTCTTCAAAAGATGTTTTTAAAGCATCTATAGTAGCGGGTTTAGTTCCTGTTTTATTAATGTTTATATTTGCAGAACTATTACTAATTTGCGATATTTTATTAATAATGTCATCTAAACTAGTAATTAATGGATTTAATTGATTTAAATTAGCAGTAGGATTAATTTCAAAATTATTATTTAATTGTTGTTGTACACCAGCAAAAAAAGAATTTAGTTGTTTTTGAGCTTCAGTAAATGATGTTGAAACATTTACTACAACACCTTGACCAGAAGCATTAGCAGCATTGTTTAAAATATTAACAATATTTGTTAAATTAGAAGTATCTATTGTTCCTGATAAATTAGCAGAAAGATTATTAAATTCTTCGGTTAATGTAATTAATTGATTAATAGAAGATTGTAAATCTGGAATATTTATTTGAGCATTAATTGGTTGAGATAATATTCCTTGAGCTAAAGTATAAAGAGTTGTAATATTTGCAATATTGTCTCTAATTCTGTCACCACCTGTTAAAAATATTGAACCATGAATATCATTAGACAAAACATTTGTAGCACCAGACCAATTTGTTATTAAATTATTTAATTCATTAAGAGAATTTTGTATATTAGTTATATTAACGTTGCCATTTATGTTTGTAGAAATTTGATTTCTAACAAATTCATGTTGTATTATTAAATTATTTAATTCGCTAATGATAGTTTGAATATCATTAATAACAATTCTGCCAACAATAGTTTGAGCAAGTGTAGATCTAGTTAATTCGTGTTCAGATACTAAATTTCCTAATTGGCTAATAACATTTTGAATATCTGGAATATTGATTCTACCTGCAATAGTTTGAGCAAGTGTAGATCTAGTTAATTCATGTTCAGATACTAAATTACTTAATTGGCTAATAACATTTTGAATATCTGGAATATTGATTCTACCATCAATAGATTGCTCAACTTCAGATTTGGTTAATCTATGCTGAGATGTCAAATCTTGCAATTGACTAATAACAGTTTGAATATTTTGAATATCAATTTCACCATTAATAATTTGTTTAAGTTGAGAACTAGTTAAAATATGCTCATCTGTTAAATTTTTTAATTGATTAATAACTTCTTGAGCTTTTGGAATATTAACTGCAATATCAATAGCATTATTTAATTGATTTTTAGCAGAATTATAAGCTTGTTCTAAATTATTTAAATTTGCAATTGATTCTGTAGTTCCATTAATATTTGCATTGGCTGTAATATTTTGAGTTAAACTAGTTTTTAAAACATTCCATTGTTTATCTAATTCTTCTATTTGTACAATATGAGAAGCTAAATCATTAAATTTTATATTTGCATTAACATTTTGATTATTTAATGATTGAACTAAACTTTCAAAAGATGTTTTAAGAGTTGTTAATTCTTGAACATTAATTCCAGAATTTTCTATATTTATTACACTATCAAGATTTCTAACAATTGAATTAGAAAAGTTTGTATAAGCGGTTTTTAACGAATTAATGTCATTAATATTTAAACCAACATTTGAAATGTCAATAGATCCTTTAATTGCAGAATTAATTTTATTTTCTGCATTTTCATAAGCTACAGAAATTGCATTAAGATTTGATATAACATTTGGATCTAAAGTAATATCAACAGTATTTTTAATTGGATTTTTTAATTTTTTTTCTATATTATTAAGAGATTTATCTAAATCGTCTAATAATTTATTAATTTGTCCAAGATTGCCAGCATCTGTTTGTATACCAATTTTTGCAGTTTGATTTTTTAATTTTTGTTGAATATTATTAAAATTTGGATGAGCACCCGAAACTTCATCAGTTAATTTAATTGAAACTTCAATATCATTACCAATTTCATTTCTAATTTGTTGATAAACTTCATTAGTAGATTGTAATTTATTTTTAAAATCTTCTAATTGTTTAGTATTAGTTTTAATTGTTAATTCATTAGATTTTAAAAAGTTATTAAAATTATTAAACGAATTGATAGCAAAATTTATTGCAGTATTGGTTGCAATTAATTGTCTAATATCTGTTTTTATTGTTAATTTTTTATCATTATATGTTTTTTCTAAATTTTGGAAAGATAATATAGAAGAATTATTTAATTTATTTAATTCATTAAATTTAGAAGCATTAAAAGATAAATCAACATTTGCTGTTTTTTTGGTAGCAATAGCATCTAATTGTGATTTAATTTCTTTAACTTGAGAATCAAAAGTTCCTTTGATTAACTCTAAACTTACTTGTAAATTTCCTAAAGTTGTCATAACAATATAAAGAGTATAATTATATTATTATAATCTAGTAATTATATATTATGAAAATAGTTTTAATAATAAAAGCAATAACTCCATTAATGCTTGCAATTTTAGGAGTTGGATTAGAAATATACGGAATTAATCACAATTGTGAAAAAATAGAACAAATTTCAACTGTTCTTGTAGGGGCTGCTGCTGGTCTAGCTGTAAGTCCTAATCAAAAACCAAATGAACCAATTTGACATTTTTTGTATTTTAAATTATAGTCAGTATATATCACTTGAAACAAATTAAAGTTAATGAAAAATACAGGCGCACTAAATCCAGACTTACAATACGCAAACATTAAAATGAGCAAAAAAAGAAATAGTTTTGAAATTTTGCCTGATTACGAACTGCGTTGTCAGAAAGTCGGACATCAAATTCCTATGCTCCATTTTTGGTTTTTGTTAAAAAATGGAAATTTAATTTCTAGTTTTTTTGGAGGACGAGAATATTGTCCAAGAAGTATAAATGCGTGGCTAGAACGTCATGGTGCACTTAATACTGAACTTTATTACAAAAAAAGCAAATAATTTAATAATAATAAATTTCTAGAGTTTCGCTAGTGTTGAGGGTTACCCCAGTCCAAGTTAAAGTTGCTCCAGTTATGCTGTAATTAATTGAATATACAGCCTTGACGCCATTTAAAAATAATTCAGACATAGCTGGAGTAGTTGGGGTTTCACTCAAGGTAAAACTTGTTTGCCCGTTGCTAGTAATTGTTAACAACTGATAATAGGTAGTAGCCGTATTTCCGCTACCTAAATTTACTGTACCACCAGAAGCTGTACCGCCATAAGCGCCAATAGTGTTATCTGGAGAATTGGCAGTTAAAACAATATTTTTGTAAGTACCCGTAGCTGCATAACCTAGCCCAACGTAGCTAGAATATTGCTGTACTGTAAAAACGTCCCCCACCGTTGGTGTATAGCCATCTGCGGTCATTTTAGACGCGCTGTAGGTAAAAGTAACATTACTAGCTTGATAAGTTTTGTTATTGGGAGTGGTTATTAGATATTGAGACATTTCGCCAGCAGACCAGCCAATATCAGCATAATCAACCAAACCTCCTATTTGATAGGTTCTGCGTGTCCAATTTAAAATCAAATTACCAGAGCCGTCATTGCCAATTGTAAAATCAGCAGGAGCATAGGGTTTACAAGAATTTCCGCGATAGGTCAAACTAATCGTAGTCGTAATATCGGTTTCTACTTGATTTAAAGGAACTAATTTAAATAAATAGGATTTATTGATATCACTTTGAGAAAGTTTAGCTTGAGCTAAAGTGCTATCTAATAAAACAAAATTTTCGTTGGCACTATGTGTAGCAATATAATTTTCAGTACCCCGACAGCCTCTAATGAGATAACTAAGCTTGTATTGATTGTTGCCAAGCAGCGTAACATCTCTAAACGCTATAATTTCACTGCCAACTAAAATCAAATTCTGTCCAGCTAAAAATGTATCAGTAGTTACAGAATTTATAACATTGTTGCTAGTAATCGTAAAACTAGTTGAAGTATCAACAATATCTGGATTACCTACAGCCGATAAAGTTCCAGAAATTGTCCCAAGAGTAGCAGATTTAGTAATAGTGGTTAACAAGTAATAATTATTGCCATTATCGGTTGAATAGTAAACACTACCTCCATTAAAATTTGCTTGATTTTGTACAGCAAAATAAGGGCCAATTGGCGACCCATTATCGCTAACAAGATTAATATCATATACATTTAACAATCCGTAGGCTATAGCAGGATAGGGATTATAAACTACTGGAGATGGTGGGTTGATATTTCCTGTAGATTGCAAACCAGCTTGATGGATTACATAACTTCTAGGATCGTAGATTGGAGAAACATAATTGGTAGTAATGGCGTAAGCTGAAGTTGGAGAAGGGTTAGAAATCCAAGGACTAGAAATTGAATAATTGCTAGAAACAGTATTAGGATCTATCTGTTCTCCAAATATGGAATAAATCTGTACATTGGTATAAAGAGAAGGATTAGCAGTACCCATTGGATAACCCCAAACCGCACCTTCAGGATTACTTAAAATTCCAGAAGGTGAAGTATAGACGTGAGGAATATTAACGCCATTAACATATTGGGGAGGAGCGTTAACGTTACCATAAGTACCAACTGGAGGAGAACTTAAGGGGATAAAACTACCATCACTAAACGATACACCCCAAACTGGCGAGGTATAGAGCACTACACCAGAATAATTACCAACTAATTCAAATCCTTCTAATTGTTGAATTACGGGACAAGCCAACCTGATTGTAGCTCCAGCAGCAGTACCGTATTTGGGAACTTGAATAACTGTATATAGAGTTTGACCAACAAAAGTTTGATTTTGATTAGCACCAGCTATATTGAGAAAAACAGCAGGATCGTTGCAAGTAAAACTACAAATTACCCAATATCTGGTAATAGCAGGCACACTCAACGAACGATAATTAGTTCCTTCAATTTGACAAATAAAATCTTTAGTTAATAACAATTTGGTTAGTTGAATTTGAACCTGACGTTGTCCAATATTTACACCAATAACATCTCCAATATGCAATTTATTAAACCAGCAAGGCAGTAGAGACATATTGCTAAAACTATTACGTTGCGTGATGATTTCACCAATTAATTTAGCAGCACAACCAGCCGCCATACCATTGGTGCTACCAGCCCATTGTCTAGTTTGAATAGATACTGGATTTTGTCCTTGAGATAATGGATTACGAGCATAGGCGGTAGTCTGGTCACCAAACCATGCTAAATCATGATAGGAAATTTGAATTTCGCTTGCCATTTCTCTAATTGGCAAAATTGTTTCTTTAAATAAATCACCAGTTTTTCCAGCTTCGTTATTTAAATTAGTACCTAAATTGGCTAAACCAATATTTAAAGTAATCGATGGACGATTTTTATTAAGAAATTTAATGACACCATTTTCTTCTCTGATTACAATAAAAAATAACTTTTGTAGTTCTTCAATATAATCGGCAAAAGTTTCACCAGAACGCTGCAAGACCATGCCTTCACTAATACCAATACCCATGATATCGCTAACATCAATCTGGCTAGAACTCAAACCGCATTGCAAACAAATATCAGTAATAATATCGGTAATTAAAGGATTAGGGCCAAGCTTTCCAAAAATTTCTACATCGATTTTAGGAAACCCATTACCATTAAATTGAGCAATATTATAATTATTAAAAGTAATATAACTTCGATTGACAAAAGCTGGAATATTATTGCCTTCTGCTGCTGAAATTATTGAAGATATGGTAGTTTGATTACCAATAAAAATTTCACTATGATCTGCAAAATATTGACTATGTTTATCGGTATAACTTCCACCACTACTAAAAGCAGCATTTAAACCAGCACCACCATAGATTGGTTGTCCTTTAGGGGTAAATCCAGTAATGTAATTATAATCAGTTAAACCAGTGTAATTAGTAAGGTTGGTAGCACCAGCTCTAGAAGACTCTGCATTATAAATTTGAACATTATTTGCCCAAATTCTATTGATACCAGCAATTGGGCCACCAATCATAAAAGCAGCAGTCATATAATAATTGTAAATATTTTCTCGTGGCCCAAATCCTTTACCGCTTCCTGGATAAGCGGGATTACCAGCAATACCATTTTTAGCTGCTGTTTTACCAGAAGTTTGAGTTTGAGTTAAAGGTAATGCCCAAAACATTGGACAACCGTCTAAACGTACCCTGCCATAGGCTAATGGTAATGGAGAACCATAAGAAGCTCTTGGAGTTAAAACAGTAGCATCTAGTTTGCCGATTTTTTGAACTGGTGTAACTAAACTCAACAGAACATTTGACGCTAAACCAGCTACGGCTGGCACAATCATATTAGCCATGGATTACCTCATAGATTGCTGCAATTTTATTAAGATAAAAATTAATTGGTACTAATTGCACGCCATAATTCATATCAGCGTGAATTATTTGATTTTCGCCAATAGCAATACCAACATGACCAGCAATTTTACCAACTTGAAAAACCATAACAGCTTCAGGTTCTACGGTATTAATTGGTTTTAAATAATTTTGTTGATTTAAAAATTCAATAATATTATTTTGTCTTGGTATACGATCATAATTTGGCAAATAGAAATTATCAGGAATCACTCCATATTCTTTACCGATTCCTAAAATCAAACC
>Ga0007848_1000600_pt1 | contig 11149 bp, 11 predicted proteins | sample CryBogCBH18Jul08_FD_71209 | JGI IMG/M metagenome (GOLD analysis project Ga0007848, IMG submission 71209) | Freshwater microbial communities from Crystal Bog, Wisconsin, USA - CBH18Jul08 | ecosystem: Environmental > Aquatic > Freshwater > Lake | place: Crystal Bog, Wisconsin, USA | collected...
CACAGTAGGTACAGGTGTTGGCGGTACAGGATTAACTTCATTTACAAGTGGTGGTGCAGTTTATGCTACATCTGCTTCTGTTCTTACAACTGGTACTTTGCCTGTTACTGCTGGCGGTACAGCATCAACTTCTTTGACAGGTATTCAGTATTGGAATGGCACAAGTGCTCCTACTGCAGCAACTTCTGCTCAAGTTGTTTCTTTAATTAACTCAACCGCAGTAACTAATGCTACAAATGCAACAAATGTAGCAATTACAGACGATACAACTACAAATAGCGATTATTATGTCACTTTTGTAAGTGCCTCGTCAGGCAATACAGGTATGAAAACAAGCTCAACCAAGTTAAAATATCATCCATCAACAGGCGCATTAACCGCCTCAACCATTTATATAGCACCATAGGAATAAATCATGGGTCAATTAGTCTTTCAAGCAACAGCAGGCGGCCAAGTAGCCTTAGTTGGCCCTAATCCTTCTACAAACTTCTCACTTAATGTGCCAGCAGTTAATAGCACTTTAGCTACTTTAGCTGCCCAAACATTCACAGGGCAACAAACAGACACAGTAGATGCTTCTATATCAGGTCTTACTGTTGGTAAGGGTAGTGGTTCTGTTTCTACCAATACCACAATAGGTTATCAAGCTGGGTATAACAATACAACTGGACATGATTGCACTTTTGTTGGCTATCAAGCTGGTAACTCAAACACAACAGGAAATTATAATCAATTCTTTGGAAGGCTTGCTGGCGGTGGCAGCGCTGGCATAACTGGAAGCAACAATACTGGTGTTGGTTCTGCTTCATTGTATGTTGTAACTTCAGGAGCATCAAATTGTGCGCTGGGATACGCTACATTATCAGCAAACACTACTGGTAGTTTTAATAATGCTATGGGTGATGGCGCTTTAACTGCCAATACAACTGGCAGTAATAATATTGCTTTGGGTTATTCTGCTCTTAATGCAAACACCACCGCATCTTATAACACCGCAGTAGGTTATCAAGCTGGGTATAGTAATACAACTGGGGCACAAAATACATATTTAGGTCAGCAAGCTGGATATGGCGGAACAACAGCTAAAAATAACACCTGTATTGGTTTGCAAGCTGGTTATAGCCTAACCACAGGAAGTGGCAATACTTTTGTAGGACCATACAACGATGCTAATGGATACGCTGCTGGCTATTTTGTAACAACAGGTTCTAAAAATACCATTATTGGTAACTACGCTGGCAATCAAGGCGGTCTAGACATCCGTACAGCAAGTAACTACATTGTGTTATCTGATGGTGATGGTAATCCTAGAGGTTATTTTGATAATAATGGAGTATTTTATTCTACTGCTGGAGTAACAACTGGTTCTGGTGGTGGAGTAAGTATTGGAGCAAATTCAACAAACAATACTTTTTATACTTCATCATTGGGTTCTGGTAGTACAACAATGTATATCGGAAATAAAGCTATTACTGCAGTTTCAGATATTAGAATTAAAGATAACATTAAACCAACAGAAAGAAATGGCCTTGAACTTTTAAATCAATGGCAAATTATTGACCACACTTGGAATGACCCAAGCGATACTGCACCTGTAAATAGAAATACTCGTGGCACATGGGTTGGTGTTACTGCACAACAAATAGTTGATTCAACCCCTTGGCTTGTAAATGCACCTGATAAAGATTGCCCAAAATGCAAATTTGGTGAACATTGTGAAGAACATCAATCACTATGGCAAGTTGATTTTGAATATGCAGTTCCATTGCTAGTCAAAGCAATCCAAGAACTCAACGCAAAAATAACCGCATTGGAAAATAAATAATGTTAGAACTAACACCTGAACAAGAAGTACAGCGCAGTTACGATGCCGCAATGGATTCTGTAAACCTTATCAATGCTGGTAAACCTGAAGATATGTCTGATGAAGATTGGGCAGATACAGTTAAGCGTAATAAAGAACACCTTGAAATTCAAATTGCTAAAGGTGCAGAGTTTTATGGCGAACATGATTTAAGTCCTTTTACCACAGCAATCGCTAAATAATGTTTACTTGGAAAATCCTAGAAGTTTCTGCTAAAGATGGAGTGATTACTCATGCTCGTTATCATGTTACAGCTACACAAGACGATAAATCAGTAGAAACTGAAGGTAATTGGTATTTTGATTGCCCAACTGAAAAAGTGCCTTTTGACCAAGTTACCGAAGAAATGGTATCTAGTTGGATAGAAAGCGAGGCAGTAAAAGATGGTCAATGCCATATTACCGCTAGATTACAAGAACAATTAGAAGCATTAGAAGATACAGTAACTCCTCCTTGGCAACCTCAAGTATTTACACCAGGACAATAAAATGACACAGCCAATTGACATTATTTCAAGAGCACTAAAAGATATTGGCGCATTAGAAGCAGGTGAGACTCCGACACCTGATGCTGCTGCCGATGCCTTTGATATGCTTAATGACCTCATAGACCAATGGTCTAACGAGGACATGATGGTATATAACACTACTGAAATCATTTTTCCTTTGATTCCAGGACAAGTTCAATATACGATTGGCCCTAACCCTTCTACTGCAAACTTTATCGGTGCAGTCTTTACAGGCTCTATTTCAGGCAATATTCTAACTGTTACTAGCTTAACTAGCGGTGCTATTGCTCAAGGGCAAACTTTAAGTGGTACAGGCATCATAGCTGGCACTCAAATTGTGCAGTTTTTAACTGGTGCTGGCGGTCAGGTTAATGAAACTGGAACTTACCAGCTAAATATTAACTACACCAACGCTATTAGTTCTGAAACCCTAACTGCTTACTACCAAAAGCCATTATTTATTGACCAAGCGTATGTAAGGGTAAACACTCAGTCTAATGGTCAAGCTGTTCCTAATGGTGGTTTAGATTATCAAGTAGCGGTTTTAGCATTAGAAAACTACAACCAAATTGGATTAAAGACTTTGAATGGCCCTTGGCCTAAAGCTCTTTATTACAACCCTAATGCTATTTCAGGTAACCTATTTGTATGGCCAAATCCTAGTCAAGGTGAGATGCATATGTTCTCATCTACTATCTTTAGCAACTATACAAGTCTTAATGACAACATAGTGCTGCCACAAGGCTATTCAATGGCTCTTAGATGGAACTTAGCTGAACGACTAATGCCTATGTATGGCAAGGCTTCACAAACGCAAATCAGCATGATTTCAGCTTACGCTGCACAAGCTAAATCAACTATTAAACGCAATAACATGATGCCAATAGCTGCTGCAGGTTATCCTGATTCTATGTTGGTAGGTAGGGCGAAGGACGCAGGTTGGATACTGAGTGGGGGTTTCTTCAGGTAGAGGGTTTGTCCGCTAGTGTGATATAATAAAGATTCTTACAAAGGAGTCTTATCATGAAAACACTAGCAGAATTAAAAGCAGAAAAATTAGAAGTAAACAAAGCAATAAAAAGATTTAAAGACAACGAAGCTTATGCAAGAAAAATTGGTAGAGAAGTAGGAGAGCCAGGCAGACCAGCAAACACTCCTGAAGTTCTTTGGAGCAAAGTTGATAAGCGTGGTGAAGATGAATGTTGGGAATGGAAAGGCTTTAGGAATCATGATGGATATGGAAGGACTTGGATTAATGACAAAGGCTACTATGCCCATAGAGTCATCTATTCGCTTGTTTATCCAAACACAATTAGTCTTAATGCTCCAACTTCACAAAATGAAACAGGCTTTCTTTTACATACTTGCGATAATCCTTCTTGTTGCAATCCAAAGCATTTATGGGTTGGCAATCATGCTGATAATATGGCAGATAAAGCTGAAAAAGGTCGTAGCCCAGACTTTAGTGGTGGCAAAGGCCCTCGTTGCAAACTTACAATGGAACAAGCTAGAGAAGCTCGTTTGCTTAGGAAAACTAGTATGACTATTCCACAATTAATGGAAAAATTTAATTTAAGTCGTGCAAGCATGAAAACCTTGTTGCGTGGTGATTCATACAAGGAAAGCGAGTAATTTATGGATTTTGGCTTTGTAGGCCCTTCTTATGAAGCACCAAGTATCTACCAAGACGGACAAGAGTGCATTAATTTTCGACCTGAGATTGACCCTTTAAAGCTGCCAGGTCAAAGGGGTATTGTTGCCCTTTATCCAACCCCAGGACTAACTACTCAAGTCGTATTGCCTAATACCCAAGAAGTGCGTGGAATGCGTACTGTTAGCGGTGGCAACCAATTAGTAGCGGTCTGTGGCCCTTATGTCTATGTTTTATCCTCTAATCTAACTCCTACAATTATTGGGCAGTTAAATACCAGCACAGGTCATGTCGGCATTACCGATAACGGAGTAAACGTCTATATTGTCGATGGGGCTTATCGCTATACATGGCGCATTAATAATCCTCCATCAGCGACCATTCAAGCATCTATTTCAGGAACTACATTAACTGTAAGTCGTACTTATTCAGGTACATTGGCTATTGGTCAAGCCTTATATGGTATTGGTTTAAGCAATGAAACTGTTATTTTGTCAGGTTCAGGAACTACTTGGACATTAAATAAAAGCCAAGCTGTACCTTCTACGCAGATGTATGCTTCTGCAACCATTCCATTTCAAGGCGCAATCGCTGATGTAGTGGTAAGCGGTATTACTTATCATCAACTAACAGTAAGTCCTTCTGTAACGCTATATTTAGGTCAAACTATTGTCGGAACTAGCGTTTCTGATGGCACAATCATTACCCAAATTGTGACTGCTGGCTCTCAATACTATATTAACAAGGCATATACGATTAGCTCTGAGCAAATGTATGCCTTGAACTTTACTGTTATTCCTAATACAGATGGTGCTTTTACCGGAGCTGATGTTGTAGATACTGTAGATAACTACTTTGTTTATAACGACCCAAATACGCAATTATTTGCTGCTTCTGATGCCCTAAGCCCTATTACTCAGCCTTTAAGCTTTGCTTCTAAAGATGGCTCACCAGATAATCTTGTATCTTTAATCGTAGACCATCGTGAAATATATCTATTAGGCGAAAACTCAAGCGAAGTATGGACTGACGTAGGAACATTTCCGTTTCCATTTCAAAGGATTCCTGGCACTTCTACTCAACATGGCATCGTAGCTAAATTCTCAGTAGCTCGTGTTGGTAATTCTTTTGCGTATGTCAGCCGTAATATTCGTGGTCAAGCCCAAATTATGATGATGCAAGGGTATACCCCTACTCGTATCTCTACCCATGCCGTAGAGAATACTTTGGTTAATCAATATGTAGGCGATGCAGTAGCTTGGACTTATCAGTTAGAAGGCCATGAAGTTTACGTTGTATCGTTCCCTACACTAGATTTAACTTGGGCCTATGACAATACTAGCGGTATGTGGCATAAATGGCTTTGGGTTGATTCTAATAACGTTTACCATCGTCATCGTGGCAACTGCCTAGCTTTGTTTCAAGGCATGGTTTTGGTAGGTGATTGGCAAAATGGCAAGATTTACGAGCTAGACCCTAATAACTATACTGATGATGGCGATGAAATCCGCAGATTACGTAGATGCCCTCATTTAGTTGAAGATTTGCAAAGAGAGTTTTTTAATGAATTGCAACTTCAATTTCAGCCAGGTGTAGGCATAGGCGGTACTTTTACCAACACTAATATTTATGTAAGCGACCCTTATATCATTGGAGCTACACAAACAGTCGCTATTCCACCATTAGCAACGATTGTTATTGGAAGCGCAACTAATGTAGACCAAACCACTACATATACCAACCCTATGGCTATGTTGCGTTGGTCTAATGATGGTGGCTCTACTTGGAGCAGGGAATATTGGATTCCAATAGGTCAACAGGGTAAATACAAGAATCGTGCTATTTGGCGAAGATTAGGTACAGCTCGTGACCGAGTATATGAAGTGGTGATTACTGACCCTGTGAAAGCGGTTATTGTGTCTGCAAACCTAAAAGCCTCTGTAGGAGAGAACTAATGTCAAACGGATTATGGTCTACCTCGCAAAACAACCCTTATCCACAAAGCGAGTTTTTGGATGGAACTACTAAAAGACCGACTCGTGCTTGGCAACAATTCTTTTTAAATTTGCTGAACTTTACTTCTGCCACTTCTGCTACGGCAGGCTCGGCAACTTTGCCATCAAATCCTGTGGGATTTATGAATGTCACTATAAATGGTAAAAAATACAAAGTTCCCTATTATAATGTTTAGTAATGATACTCAAGCGAATAATGCCTGACGAAGTTGCGCAAAAATGGTCAAAAGTTGCTCCATTTATTGAAGATGCGCTTCTATATGCAGATGGTGATTACACATTAGATCAGGTAAGGTTGGCAGTAGTTAGTAATCAATGGTTGCTAATAGGTATTTTTGAAGGTGATTTTATTAAAGGTGCTTTAACTGTGTCGTTTATTAATATGCCAAATGACAGAATTGGCTTTGTAACGGCAATAGGCGGTAAAAATATCTTTAATAAAGACACCTATAAGCAGTTGGTGGAGATTTTGAAGCAATTTGGAGCAACCAAAATACAAGGTGGAGTTCGAGAATCTATTGCTAGATTATGGCGAAGAGTAGGGTTTAAAGAACGATACATTCTTGTGGAGAACGATATATGTTAAAAAGCAAGCATTCCGGTTGGACTTGGGATTTAAAAAGAACTCCTTTTGGTGGCGGTGGCGGCATTATTTCAGCTATTACAGACCCTATTTCTAGTGCTTTAGGAACAGATGGAAGCGGTGGAGGTTTATTAGGTGGTCTTGCAAGCCTTGATTCTGCGGTAAACAATGGTATTCCTGGCGGTTGGGCAACCATTGGTGGCGCAGCCCTTTTAGCAGCAGGCATTACCGACCCCACCCTTTTAGCAGCAGCAGATTCAGGCACTTTGTCAGATGCCACAATTACATCAGCAGGCTTAAATCCTGCAACAGTAGCTACACAAATATCTAGCGACCCTGCAGCTTTAGATTTAGGAACAACCTCATCAGCAGATGCTGGTTTAACAGGCGCAGCAGCAGGTAGCGCAGCAACAGGCGGTGTTGCAGTAGATGCAGCAGGATTGCCAATTACTGCTGATACAGGCGTAGCTGGTGGCACAGGATTGACATCAGGCGCAGGCGCAACAGGCTTAACTAGCGGTGGCACAGTAGGCTCTTTAGCAACGCCAGCAGCAAGTGCTATTGATGCTTCTGCAGGGCTTGCACCAGCATCAGGTAGCGCATTAGTAGGCACATCGTCAGGTCTTGCAGCTCCAGCAGCCGCAGCAGCAGGCGGTACAGGGTTATTAAGCAGTCTTGGCGGTGGTGGTCTTGGAACAGCTTTAGGCGTGTCAGCAGGCACAAGCGCATTAAGCAGTTTATTGGGCGCAAATGCTTCAAATAAAGCAGCTCAGATTCAAGCTAATGCTGCAAACAACGCATCACAATTGACTGCGAATATGTTTAATATTCAAAATCAACAACAACAACCATACAGAACTGCTGGCTATGGCGCTTTAAATACAATTAATTCAATGATGCCAGGTCAATATGTTCAATATGATGCTAATGGCAATCCTACAGGCGCAGGCACAGGATCAGGCTATTTAACTAATCAATTTAACGCTAGTGACTTAAATGCTCAATTATCACCTGGCTATGCTTTCCAATTACAACAAGGTCAGCAAGCCAATCTAAACGCTGCAAATGCGCTAGGTGGTCGAGTAGGCGGTAATGCGCTACAAGGTCTTCAAAACTACACACAAGGTCTTGCAACAACAGGCTATCAGAACGCATTTAATAACTATCAGTCGCAACGTCAAAACATCTATAACACTCTTGCAGGTATTGCAGGCATTGGTCAAACATCGCAAACACAAACTGGCAATTTGGCTCAAAATGCTGCTACAACTCAAGGTCAGCTTGGTGTAGGTGGCGCAGCAGCTCAAGCAGCAGGACAAACAGGCGTAGCAAGCGCATTGTCTGGTGGCGCAACAGGCGTAGCAAACAATTTATTATTGGCTAGTTTATTAGGTCAAAATCAATCAGCAGCAGGAACACCATAATGGCAAACTATAACTTTGATACTGATTTAACAGTTAAGCCTCAACAATATGGCTCAAATTTAGGCGATATTGTGAAAATGGCTGGTGGCATACAAGCATATCAACAAGCACAGCAAATTAATCCATTAGAAGTTCAGCAAAAAAAAGCTGAAGTTGATGCTAAAAAATTAACTTTGCTTAGATCTAGATCAGAAAACATTGCTCAAAATATTCAAGATTTATTGCAAAGAGATGATTTGAGCTATGATGATATTTACAAAAAAGCAAAAGAAATCAACGCAAATCAAGGTGGCGATGAAAATTCTTTAAAACAAGTAATGGCATCATTTGATCCAAAAGCTTCTGCTACTCAACACAAAGCTTCTTTAGCACAAGTATTAGCTAAAAATTTAAGTTCTCAAGCTCAACTTGAAAAACTGTATCCAGCAATAGCTCAACAAGATGTTGGTGGGAACTTAGTTTCTACTGCTCAAGGAAATCCTTTATTGGCAGCTTTACCGCCAGGCACTCCTACAGGCCCATATTTACAGAAATCTCTTGCACCTACAGTTGCTACATCACCTACTGGTGGCCCTATGGCTTTTGGCGGTGGTGGCATACCTCAAGCTGGCAATTTAGATAATAGACCTACTAATGTTCAAGTTGCACCTGCTGGCGGTGGCGCTATGGCAACAGCTATGCAGCAAAATGCACCTAGAACTGGCGTAACAGCGCAATCTATGGGCCAACCTAAAAATGCAGGAGCTGGCCCATCTGCTATCCCTTATGTTCAAGGCGAGCCTTATGATGCTTTTAAAGCTCGTGCAGGTGATGTTGCAAAAATGCCAGTATTGGCAGAAAAATCTTTAAATATTAGCAATCAAGATTCAATTCCTAATCAAAGATATACCAACGAAAAAATACAAAAAATGTTGGAAAATAAGAATTTAGATATTGGCCCTATTGCTAATGCTATTGCTAATCAAACTGGTGGCATTGGTTTGGATGCAAATCAACAAGAAATTATGAAATATCTTGAGCAACGTATTCGCATGGAATCTGCAAGAACTAATCAAGATCAAGCTTCACAAAGATCTGCTTTTGGCTCTTTTGGAACAAACAGAGAAGCGTTGAAACAAATTCTTTATAAAGACAATGGAAGTCTTGCAGGTCAAGAATTGTATCAGCGTGGCATTTTGAATCATGCTGGCGATATTAATAGACCAAATTTGCAATCTGTTAATAAATTTAACAACGAATACGCAAAAATTGCTGATCCTAAAGTTGTTCATTTGATTGGTGTTATTGGCGATAAATCTATTAAAGATTTAAGCAAATCAGATAAAAATCATTTGGCAAAAGAATTTTCTGGTATGTCAGCAGATCAATTCCAAAATTTATTGGACAAACGTCAACAATTAATTGATTTAGTGAATGGTAAATAATGGGAATCACAGCTCAAGATTTAGCTAATATTGTAAAAGGTGGCAATGCAGAAGAAGCTGCGCCACCTATTACAGCTAAAGATTTATCAAATATTGTTTCTAACACAGAAGTTACATCTGGTCGTGATTGGTCAGATGTTCCTATTCAAGCTATTACTAATGCTCCTAAAAGTGCATTAGAATTTGGTAAAAATATATATGAAGCTGTTAAGCATCCTATTAGAACTGCTGGCGGTATTATGGATTTGGCAGCAGGCACGTTACATAATATTACTCCTAACCATATTGCAGAATGGATTGATAAAGCTGATTGGAATCCTGATGCAAAAGAAAGAGCTGTTGAAACGGCAAATGCTGTAGGTCATCTTTATAAACATAGATATACAACAAGCGAAGGCTTTAAAGAAGCATTAGCTACTGACCCTGTAGGAGTTGCAAGCGATCTAGCAACACTTATTTCAGGTGGAGCAGGGCTTGCAGGCAAAACAGGTTTGATTGAAAAAGTAGCTAACGTAACTGGTAAAGCTGGCGCACCAGAAAAAGCATTAGAAACAGCAGGAAAAATTGCAGAAAACATAAATCCTATTACCGCTACTGGTAATGTTGTTTCTACTGTTGGAAAACCATTGTTAGGCGCTTTGACAGGCGTTGGCCCAGAAAACATAGCAAATGCTGCAAAATCAGGGTTTATTGGTGACACATCTTTTGCAAATCAAATGCGTGGCAATGCACCTATAAATGCACCTTTAGATGCAGCTAGAGCTAATTTAGCAACAATGCAAAAAAACAGAAGCAATGTTTATAGATCAGGAATGACAGATATTACTAGCGACAAATCTGTTTTAAATTTTGATGATATTAATCAAGCATTAAAAGATGCTAAAAATTCAATTTCTTTTGAGAAAAAAGTTAAAGACGATGTTGCTTTGCAAACTCATAATGACTTATTAAAAGAAGTTAATGATTGGCGCAGATTAAACCCTAAAAAATATCACACTCCAGAAGGTTTGGATGCTTTAAAACAACGTATTGGCGCAATTACTAATCGAATTCCATACGAAGAAGCCAATTCAAATCGTATTGGTGGCAATATTTATAATGCTATCAAAGATACTATTTCTAAACAAGCTCCTAAATATGCTGAAGTAATGAGCGATTATCATGAAGCTTCAGATCAAATTAAAGAAATTGAAAAAGCATTAAAACTTGGCAATAAATCTTCTGCTGATACAGCTATGAGAGCTTTACAAAGCATTACAAGAAATAATGTAAATGCTAATTATGGTCAAAGATTAACTTTAGCTCAACAATTAGAACAAGAAGGTGGCAGGCCATTTATTAATGCTTTATCAGGTCAAGCTATGAGTTCACCAACTGCAAGAGGATTGGCTGGAGCACTTGAAACAGGAACAGGAATTGCAAGCTTTGTAAATCCTCAATTACTTCCTATGTTAGCTGCCCAATCCCCTAGATTGGTTGGTGAAGCCCTTTATGCTGGTGGCAGAGGCGCAAGGGTTGCTTCTAAATTAGCGCAAAAAACAGGAATCAATAAAAATAGAGCCAATACGATTGCTGATATATTGCAAAATATAAATAAAACTCAAGAGGAAGAATAATGTCAGTCTTACTATCCCCCATTGGTAATGGATTTCAATTCTTTACTACTACAGGCTTACCTTT
>Ga0007848_1000603_pt1 | contig 11077 bp, 15 predicted proteins | sample CryBogCBH18Jul08_FD_71209 | JGI IMG/M metagenome (GOLD analysis project Ga0007848, IMG submission 71209) | Freshwater microbial communities from Crystal Bog, Wisconsin, USA - CBH18Jul08 | ecosystem: Environmental > Aquatic > Freshwater > Lake | place: Crystal Bog, Wisconsin, USA | collected...
AAAATTGAATATATTATTATATAAGTTAATCTATATAATATTACTAAAAAGATGAGTTCTCCTTACGAGTATTCTATGACCGAAGACGATAAGTATTATATGATGTATATCAAGTCTAGATTTACTAATATTGATAACTATTTTATTGACTATTTTAAACCAAAACCCGATATCAAGTTTTATCAGCTAAGAGACTACATTAAATTTCTCACTAATCTCAAAGAAGATTACCACAAAAAGTCAATGAGTTATTGGATTAAAGATCCTCGTGGATTTACATACATTAGCCAATCTTCAGAACTTAAATCACTTTCCAAGAATATTAAAAAACTTGATATTATAATTAAGAAAAATCAGATTGCAATCAAGCATGACAAGTTTCTTGAGAATGAAATCAAACAAACAAAAAAGAAATCTAAGGCACACGAACTTGCCGAAAAGTTAGACAGAGATGAAATGACCGATGAGGAATATGCTGAATTTTTGGCATATCAAGAAGAACTTAAGATAGAAGAATACGCTATCTATCATGAAAATAAATATAAGGCTGTCCTTGTTCAACTTTTAGAATATACAATTCCTATGAATGAAGCAAGGGAACATTTTCGAGAGACAACTGGATATACTATGAATCCAAAATTAATCGAACTCGACAAAAAAAATATTAGGTTTTTTTAATTTCTATATAAAGAAATATATTTTCATAATACATATAAAATGCTCGGACTCACTGCTCTTTCTTATGCTGTATCTTTAGCTGCTCAACCTTCTTTCTCATCTTGGTTAGTTACCAATGGTAGAAATTACACTTCTTTTGAAGAATTCACTCACCGTGAAAATGTTTACAACCAAAATTTACACAAAATTGCCGCCCACAATTCTCAAGGTAACTCTTGGACAATGGGTGCCAATAAATTTGCTGATTTAACACCACGTGAATTCAAACAACTCACTGGATCTTGTGTATTTCCTGAACGTAACAGACATAATAACCTCCGTATTGATATTGGTGCACCTAGCTCCGTTGATTGGACAACCAAAGGTGCAGTTACCCCAGTTAAAAATCAAGGACAATGCGGTTCATGCTGGTCATTCTCTGCAACTGGTTCCATGGAAGGTGCATGGTTTCTCTCAAACGGAACCCTCCCTTCTTTATCCGAACAACAACTCGTTGATTGTTCTGGTGCCCAAGGTAACCAAGGTTGCAACGGTGGACTCATGGATTCAGCTTTCCAATATGTCATTGCGAATGGTGGAATTACAAGTGAATCTAACTATCCATATACTGCTACGGATGGTACTTGTAATGCTGCAAAAGCAAAACAAGTTGTTGCCACTATTAGTTCTTTTACTGATGTACCTGCTGGTTCAGAATCTGCGTTAATGGCTGCTGTTGCTCAACAACCAGTTAGCGTTGCCGTTGAAGCTGACCAAAGTGTTTTCCAATTATACGCTGGTGGTGTAATGACATCTCCTTGTGGTACAAATCTTGACCATGGTGTATTAGTTGTTGGTTATGGTACACAAAATGGTTTAGATTACTGGAAAGTTAAAAACTCATGGGGTTCATCATGGGGAATGGATGGTTATATCTTACTTGGTCGTGGTTCTCAATATGGTGCCAATGGTCAATGTGGTGTTCAAATGGATCCTTCTTATCCTGTAGTTGCTTAATTTATCATATATAAAATATTATATATAATAGATAATAATGAGTAGAACAATTCAAAAATTTACATATGATTTATTAAATAATTTTATTTCTAAATATGAATCATCTTTATTAGATAATTATGAAAATGTAAAATTAACGAGAGATACAAATATATCTTTTAAATGTAAATGTGGTAATGATTCATCTAAATTATTTCGATATATTGTTGAAACAAGTGGTCCTACTTGTAAAAAATGCTCCTTAATAAATAGACAAACAAAATTTGAAGATATTTGTATTAAAAAATATGGTGTTAAACATCATATGAAAACATTAGAATTTGAAAATAAACGTAAAAATACAAATATATTAAAATATGGTACTGATAATCCAAGTCATAATATAAATATTATTAAAAAAATAAGTGATAAATTAAAAACAGATGAAATTAAAACAAAAATAAAACAAACATTTTTAAAAAATTATGGTATAGAAAATCCATATAATAATATAGAAATAATAGAAAAACGTATTAAAACAAATCTTCTAAAATATGGCGTTGAACATATATCACAAAATTTAGAATTTCAACAAAAAATTCAAAGAAATGCATTTAAATACAAATCATATAAACTACCAAGTGGATTAGAAATTAAAATTCAAGGATTTGAACATTTTGCTCTTAATGATTTATTAAAAAAATATAATGAAAATCAAATAATAACAGATCGATTTAAAATTCCACGTATTGAATATGTTTTTAATAATAAAATAAAATATTATTTTCCAGATATTTATATTCCATCTGCTAATTTAATAATAGAAGTTAAATCAACATGGACATATAAATGTAAATATGAAATAACACTTGCAAAATCAAATGCTACTAAAAATAATGGTTATTTATTTGAATTATGGATATATGATGCTAAAGGTAATAGAGTAGTTGCTTAATTTATTTTTTATGGTTAATTAATAAAATATATTTATCAGATATTTTATGAATCAATTCTATTTTTTATTTGTTATAGTTATTAATTCTATTATTATTTATTTATTTTCTCTACAATATTTTGACCATCCTGAGTCTTTTAAATTAGAACCTGTGTATCCTGCTACTAAAACATCTAAAATAGAATCATTATGTCCAAAAATTATTTATCAAATTGTTCCTAATATTAATAATGTTCCATCTGGATTATATTATACAATCAAACATCATATATTTCTAAATCCTGAATTTGAATATAGAATTTATGATTATGATTCTGCTCTTGAAATATTAAAAAAAGATTTTACTTCTGATGTTGTAGATGCATTCTTATCAACAACTGCAAATAAACTTAAAACTGATTATATTAAATTAGCTTTTATTTCTAAATATGGTGGATTTTTTATTGATATTACAAGATTAATGCATATTAAAGTAATTCATCTATTAAAAGTTAATAATGTATTTTTTGTTCATAATTTAGAAACAAATACTATAGATTTATCTTTACTCGTATCTCATCCTGATAATCTTGCTATTTTAAATTCTTTTAATACTGCTACTAAAAATTTATTAAATAAAGATTACAAAGATAATCCACATGCTATTACTGGTGGTAAATTATTAGGTGACCAATTATTTAATTTAGGTTATTTAGTTAATTTTACATTAATGTACATGGATAAAGAAGATAATATTCGATTAAGAGGTAACGAAATGTTAATTGCTAAAATTTATAAATCTTTCCCAAAAGAAAATTTTACTCATAATTTATTACCAGATATTAGAACATTATGGAACGAAAAATTGATTTATTAATTATATAAATATTAAAATATAATTATTAAAAAATGAAAGGTTATACATGTCCAACATGCGACAGAGTAATTCTACTAAAACATAATTATGATAGACATATTAATAAAAAAAATAAATGTAAAAAAATTAATAAAGATATTGATAATTTAGCTGATTCACTATTACAAAGTTTAAATATTAGTGAAGATAAACCTAAAAATAAAATTCCAGATCTTGACCTCCTTAAAACTACACTTGAAAATAAAAACTTTCAAAAAGGACTTTTACAACTTTATGCAGATAGTCAAAAGGAAAATACTAGAAATTGTAAGCTTGGTATGGAAGTTGGTATATCACGAGAAAGAGATTTAGTTAGTGTATTAAAATATTTCTTACCTGATAAAATTAATTCAGATGTAGATAATGCTTTACCTGAAGATTTTCTACTTAATTCACTTAAAATTTCAGTAAAACATAAACAAGGTGCTATTGGTTCAGCATTTAAAGTGTCTTGGACATGTGCAGATAATGCAGTTAAAAGTACAATTAATTCAATGATTAATGCATCTGATAATTATTATCCTCATCTTCTTGTTGTATATATAAAAAATATAGAACAAAAAATTACTATTATATGTATAACTGCAGAAGAAAATAAAAATATCATTAAATCATTAAAAGAAAATGCATTTAAAACTATTAAGAATCCTAAGGGAAATACTAGAGGAATAGAATATTCTAAAGAAGCTATGAATAAATTAATTAAAAATAAATACTTTGAAGTTGTAATAAATAATGCTGATCTAACAAAAGGAAAAAACCCTATTCAGAGAAGAATTGATGTCCTTAAAAGTATGAATATTACACCCTAATTATAAAATTGATTTATTTATTATATAAATATTAATATGTATCTAATTAAAAATGTCTAATTCAAAACGAATCCTAAAAGATATTGAGAGCGTTAGTTTTGATAAAACAAATTGGGATAAAAAACAAACTTATTATTATAATCCTAATGAAACTAATATCAATGAAGGACACGTACTAATTATGGGCGTTGAAAACTCACCATATTACGGTGGTTTTTATTTTTTTGAAAATACATTTCCGGATAATTATCCATTTTCTCCACCGAAATGGAAATTTTTAACAAACGATGGCAAAACTCGTTTTAATCCTAATTTATATCAAATAAATGGTCATGGTAAAGTATGTCTTTCTATTTTAAATACTTGGGGTGAATCTACTTGGTCACAAGTTCAACGTTTTTCATCTGTTATTGAAACTGTTCGGGCTCATTTGTTTCACGATAAACCACTTATTAATGAACCTGGATTTTCAGATACTGATCCTATGAATGATATTTATTCTCGAATGCTTTATTATCAAAATTTAAATTTTAATGTTTATTATAATCTAACTGTTCTACCCACATATACATTACCATTTAAACAAATTATGATTGATAATTTTAATTCAAATAAAGAATATTTTCAAAAATATATAGATACTAATAAATATTTACATGGTAAGTCTGAAGCTATTCGCTATGATTCTCAATCAGTAACTTATGATTTTGAAAAATTACAAAAAAAATTTGAAGAAATCTTAAATAAAATAAAATAGTTAATTTTTTTATAAAAATATTATATATAGTATGTCAGATAATAATGAATTTTTTATTTTTTCAGATATGTCAAATTCATCATCAAGTGAACAAAAAGGAGGTGATGATGAAATGTCTACACTTTTACTAGGTGCATCCTTAGTTGTATGCTGTTGTTGTTTAATTTGTTCTTCTTCTTGTGTAATGTCTCATATTTAATGAATAATTCTTTTATTAAAAAAATATATATATATATATATTATAATGTCAGAATTATCTGATTCTTCATTAAATACTGATTCATCTGAACAAAATGGCGGTTTTTTTGATATTTTAGATGATTTACAAACAGTAACCTTAAGTGCATCATCTTGTACTATATGTATATTATGTATTATTATGATTGCTGTATTAGCAAATAAATCTTATTGTCATTAATTTATTTAAATAAATCTTAATAAAAATTATATACTATATATTATATAAAATGGGTATACCTTCCCCGTACATGATGATTGCCGGCGTTGTTTTATTTTCTATTTTACTTGCTTCAACTGGTGGTATGTTAGGTGCTATTATTAGAAGAACTGGTTGCTAAAAATTGATTTAAGTATTTATTATTATAATATATAACAGTATTATAATAAAATGAGCAAACCCTTTTTGAAATGGGTTTTCTCAAATGACTTACCAGTAATATTTGTATTAGCTCCTCCTGCACCCGTACCTTTGTTTACAATTTTTTCTGAAATTACATTCTTTTCTAACAAATCTGCTAATTCATCTACTTTGTCATCTTTAATATCAGTATATTCATCATCTGACATTTTTAACTAAATATATAATATATCTAATTAAAAATTTTTTCAATTTCTATCTGTTCTCATTATAAATAAAAATATTGTTAAAAATACTAATACACCTGCACATACTATATACATAAAATTAGATAAACTTAATACAATTTTTTTATTACCAAAATCTAATATACCCTTGAAATATGGAATATTACTTACAACTTCTTCATTATCAACCACTAATTGTCCTGAACTATCTAAGCATTGGAAATGTAATTCTTTTGGATATGGATCTATATCTAAACATGGATAAATAGTATTCATATTAATTTTAGAAAGACCATATGATGTTACAGTGTAACCTAAAAAATTTAACTTTTTATCTATTTTTATAATATCTCTATCCGGTATATTATTTTCATCTGAAAATGTAATATATAAATATATTAGTTGCGCTATAAATTTAGGTGTAAATGAACTATCAAAATATAAATAACTATTATCTGCATCTTCATATATATAATTTTTTAATTTTGCATCCTTATTACTTACTCTATAAAAGTTTGTATCTGTTATTACTTTTGTTGTTTTATCTATATTATCTAATACCGTAATTTGCCAATATCCATTATCTAATTTATTCGCTTGTACAACTTTACTTGTCATATTATATTATAACAATAAATTTATTTATAATATAATTTAATCCTTTTTCTCAAATAATGTGAATATTAATGCAACTGCAATAACAAATAATAAAAAGTTCATCATTCCTAATCCATAGATATAATATCTGTTATATTCATTATTCGTAATATTATTACTATTACATACTATTTCTGGAAATGCTCCTGGTGCACCTTGAAAATATTCTCTATCTTCATCTACTAATACTGTCATACAATCATAATTATTATATAATTTATTGCGATTTATTTGCGCTCTTCTTACATTTATATCATCTTCAAATGCTAATATCATACAAAAATCAACTGGTACTACATAATTATATACATCAAGTCTTTGTACTGGATTATGTGCTACTTCATACAACCCATAATTATCTACTTTATTTAATTGACCATATCTGCTAAATTTATATAAATTTGTATAGTTTTTCTTTGCATCTTTGCTATCTAAAAATATATATTTGTTATCAGTAGATATATTAAAATATCCTACTCTCTTCTCATTTCTATATCCTGTTTCATTTATTATTCTATATTGATTTTTTATAATAGAACCATCATTCATTGTTAAATCATATAATCCTGTTTCATTATTTAAATTGTAAGATACTAAATATCTTTGATTAGTAATGTCGCTCATATATTTATAGAATATTTTTATTTATTATATTTATTTAATCTAATATTTCTAATTATATTTTCCGTTTTAATATTAATTTCTTTTTGTTTTTTAAAATATAAATTATTAAATATTTCTTTTTTTGACCATACTTCATGGAATTCTGATTCTATATTCTTAAAATTATTATAAATTAAGTTAATTATTATCTTTCCATAATCACACACTTTTGGATTATCTTTTTCAAATAATATTGTATCTAATTGTTCATATAATATTGGATTATCTTCTAAAAATTTTCCTAAATATCCTTCACAATCTGCTACTAATACATTAAATTTTAAATTATACATTGTTTGTACTTCATCTAATGTATAATTAATTATTGTTGTATTATCTGATTCAATTGTTTCTGCTCCATAACCTTCATAATAATCAACATTTGCTAATACTAACTTTTTATTTGATATCACTCCCTTTATTAAATTAATATTACATCCATTATCTTTAATGTTTTTTTCTAAACAATCCCATACTCTTTCATCCGGCTCAACTGATACTTGATTCATTGGATTATTTAGTTTCTTATTTATAATACATGATACTGTACCATATCTTGCTCCTAGTTCTAATACTACATCATCTGGTAAAATATATTTTTCTGCTTGTAGTTGTTCTGTTCTTTCTAGTTCTAAATGATTAATTATTTCTCCCTTTTCATTCAAATATTGCATATAATATATATAAATTAATTTTTATTTAACATAACTTGCTCAATTGTATTCTTCATAATAAATCTCATTACTTTTACATTGTTCTTTTGTCCAAGTCTTACCGCTCGTCCAATCGCCTGTTTTTCTATGTCTTTCTTAGACTTTACATCCGTAATTAAATGTGTATCTAATAATATAATATGACTTGCTTCTATTAAATTCGTTCCTGAATTAGCCCTATCTGCTGATAATAATATAACATTCTCTTCACCATTCTTAAATCTCTTTAATTGTTTACTTACTACATATGCATTACCTTTCAGATTTACAAACTTAATTTTATTCTCTCCTAATACATCTCCTATTAAATCTAATGTTTGTTTTTCTGTAGCAAAAACAATAATCTTTCCTTTACATGCTTTAATATATTCTATTATCGCATTAATCTTCGTTCCTCCATTCGTTATATTCACTTTCTCCTCTTCTTTGGTTTCAATCTTCTTCTTAATATCATCACCAGTAATCAAATTTAAATTTTTATCTACAATTGCATTAACCTCTTGTCTAGTTAACGGATGTCTACACATCGGACATTTAATTTGCTGTGTATTCTTAAACATTTCATTGACACAATTACCACAATACATATGGTTACAAATTGTAATCATCGCTGTATCAAAATTACCAAAGCAAATCATACATGGATCATTTAATTTTTCTTCAATCATTCCATTGAAATTATTAATAATTGCCTCTTTTTCTTTAATCAATTTTAATTCTTTCTCTAGCTGTGCCATATACTTTTCATTCGTTTCTAATTTCTTTGTTATTCTATCAATTGTATCTACAATTACATTCTGATCTTTTGAATTAAAATTTGTCATATAATAATCACCTGTAATAATTGGATAATTAATTTTAATATGCTCTGGAACTTCTTTTCTATCTGTATAAAACCAATCAATTAATTCTTTAATATATCCATTCGTCTTCTTCTGATTCTCTATCTTATCCAAATGCTCCTGACGCTTTTTATTATGTTGCTCTAACATTTTGTCTTTTAATTCACTCACCGTTGCAAATCCACTAAATACTGAATCTTGTGATGAAATTTTATAATTGGTACATAATGCAATCATTCGCTTATTATCACCAGTTGCATTATTATATAATAATTTTTCGATATTTGACATCTCCAATTCTACAATATTCTCCTCATATTCTGGAATATAAATTTCTGTTTTTACTTTCTTCTGTTCATTATAACGATAATATTTATTAATAAAATTCCAATAATCTTTAATGTCAGTTGTCACCTTATACCATTTACTTAAACTCACTAATTGCTCATTTCCATAATATGTATTATTCGTTAAAAATTGTAATATTAATTCACAATTTGAATTCAAATTTGGCGTTCCTGATATTCCCCATTTATACGCTGCCTTAATATTATTAATTATACTAAATGTTCTCCTTGAATTTGCATCTGGTGAAAATAATTCATGAACTTCATCTACAATTACCCGCTTCCAAAATACGTCTTCTAGATTATACCCTTCTGGGTGAAGAGATCTTTTAGTATTTTGTAAAAATGTAATGGGGATAATCATTATTTGATATTTTTCAATATCTTCCAATTTTAACTTATTAAAGTCTCGAATTGTATTAATTAAATATATTTTCGCTTTTGAAAAGTACTTCTTAATTTCACTGTCCCATTGTTGTAATAATCTTACCGGTACAATTAATAAATTACAATTTGTTTTTAACTTATATAATCCAAATAATATTTTATATTCATCATCTAATGTACTTTTAATTTTATCTATATGATCATACATATCTACATTCGTATTTTCATTTAATGATGTTTTATACTCTTGTAATATCTTACCACGCTCTAAGCAAATATCATTAATTTTTGTATCATCATCTGTAATATGAACTGTTAATGTTAATGTTTTACCTAATCCCATATTATCACATAATAATCCTCCTTGAATATGATAGAAATATTTTAATTGGTTATATGCTTCTGGTTTCTCTACATTCTTGCCACGAAGATATAATATATTATTATTCAATAAACAATATGCATCTAACTTTTGTTTATCATCATATCCCCTCATTATTTCTATACTTTCTATTTTATTTAAATTTAATTCTACATTTTTACACCAATTCACATTCTGTAATTGATATTTAAATGGTTTAATATCATATGTATTCTTGGTAATATATTCACCATAATCTGTATTTTTAATATTATCCATTTTTAATTCTAATACAGAACGATTATGTAATAATGAAAATATAAATACATCTTTTAACTTTAATGATGGTATATTAGTTTCCATTAATTTATTATAAATTTCATCTAAATTATTTCTATCCAAATATAAACTTATTTTTACTACATAACGATTTGCCATATATGGCGATTTACAAATTTCTATATGAATATAATAAAACTTTTCATCCATACTTAAATACTCTAATCTTGTCATTGTGAATAAAGTATATTGACTATCAACAACATTAATATTAAATTGTGTATTTTCAATTGTTAAATGCGTAAGAACCATCTTCTTTGTTTCAGGAATAATTTTAAATTTATAAGGCGATGGATTAGTATCTAATTTTAAACCTAAATTAGCATCCGTTATATTAAACGCTAATTCATAAACTCCCATCGGAATCATGTTATTAACAATAATGTTATTGTTTGATTCTTCATTATTATCACTAGGTGTATTTGGTTTGATTTGTAAAAACATTTTCTTATATTAAAATATGTATAAATTTTTGTTTATATTAATAACTTTTATAGTTTTAGATGCCGTATATCTCAATTTTTCTAAAAATTACTATGAAAAAGAACTTAAAATAAATTACAGTAACGTTAAAATAGTACCAGCTTTAATAGCTTGGACATGTATCGGTGTTGCTTATTATTATGTAGTACAAGAACCATTTGAAAATAAATACATGCGTGGTCTAGTTTTAGCCATCGGTATGTACGGCGTTTACAATTTTACTAACTATTCAATCTATCCTAACTATTCCTATGATGTAACGTTACGTGATACAGCATGGGGATTATTATTAATTACTTTAGTTACTTGGATAACTTTTGAATCCGGTTTATAAAAAAAATCTAAGAATAAATTATATAATGTGGATTAACTACGTCTGTGGCCTCGT
>Ga0007848_1000616_pt1 | contig 10947 bp, 6 predicted proteins | sample CryBogCBH18Jul08_FD_71209 | JGI IMG/M metagenome (GOLD analysis project Ga0007848, IMG submission 71209) | Freshwater microbial communities from Crystal Bog, Wisconsin, USA - CBH18Jul08 | ecosystem: Environmental > Aquatic > Freshwater > Lake | place: Crystal Bog, Wisconsin, USA | collected...
GTTGCTATTGGTGGGGCAGTTGGTGGGCAATTCTGCCGTTCGGAATTTACAGTGTCATTTACGCTTCAACTTCAGATTCGCGCTGGCACGAATCGAGCCACGGCACGGCGTTCAAGACAGATTGGCTTAACAATGCGCTTTACGAAATCGCGTCCTTCATGGTGTTGCGCGAATCCACGCCGTGGCGCTGGAGCCACACGCGACATCACAGTGACACCATCATCGTTGGCCGCGATCCCGAAATCGCCGTGCCGCGTCCGCCAGACTTGACGGTGTTTGTGCGGAGTTTTTTTAACATTCAAAATTTTCCAATTTATGTGCGTAATGTGTTGCTGCATTGCACGGGAAAACTAACGCCCGAGGAACTCACTTACATTCCTGAATCCGAACATAAAAAAGTTTTTTTCCACGCGCGCATTTACCTTTTGATTTACGGCTCGGTGTTTGCGCTCGCGATTTGGCACCACAGTTTTCTGCCGCTGATGTTCATCGGCCTGCCGAATCTTTGGGGCTGTTGGCTGATGCCGATTTACGGTTACACGCAACACGCTGGTCTCGCCGAAAACGTGCTCGACCATCGCCTAAACTGCCGGACGGTTTACATGAATCCAATCAACCGGTTTTTGTATTGGAACATGAATTATCACGTCGAACATCACATGTTCCCGCTGGTGCCGTATCATGCGTTGCCGAAGCTGCATGAAATCGTCAAGCCCGACATGCCCAAGCCGTATAACGGATTGCTCGAAGCGTGGCGCGAAATTATTCCAGCCGTGTTGCGCCAAGTCAAAGACCCGGGCTATCACGTCAAACGCGAACTACCAACGCCAACGGATCGCAAGGAAGCGCCGCAGACTGAGGAAATTATCAGTGGCGACGGCCGCGCAGCTTTGGATGGCTGGATTGAAGTTTGTGCCGCCGAACATTTAAGCGTGGAAGATGTCGTGCGGTTTGATCGCGATAAAAAAACTTACGCCGTTTATCGCACCGCTGATGGTAAATTTTACGCCACCGACGGAATCTGCACGCACGGCAACACGCACCTTGCGAGCGGTTTGGTGAAGGGAAATTTGATAGAATGTCCAAAACACAACGGTCGTTTTGACGTCACCGATGGTTCGCCTAAACGCAAACCGGTTTGTGTTGGGCTGCAAACTTTTCCTGTGCGCGTTAGCGATGGGAAAATTTTTATTAATCTCACGCCGCCGAAAGTTGCGTCGCAAAAAACTTACCGGTTTCGCGTCGTCAGCAACGACAACGTCGCCACTTTCATCAAGGAGCTCATTCTCGAGCCGATGGACGCTGAATCCGTCGTGAATTATCAGCCCGGCGACTATTTGCAGTTGAACATTCCGGCTTACAAGGAAATCAAGTTCCGCGAAATTGAGGTGAAACAACCGTTCGCGAAAGTTTGGGAAGCGCAGCATGTCTTTGATTTCAAAAGCGAAAACGAAGTTCCTATTCGCCGCAATTACTCACTTGCGACCAATCCGGCGGTGGACAAGCAACTGCGTTTCAACATTCGCATCGCCACGCCGCCGCGCGGACAGGCTTGTAACGCCGGCGCTGGCTCGGCGTATATGCATCGGTTGAAACCCGGCGACACCATCACCGCCGTTGGTCCGTTTGGCGAATTTCACATCAAGCCTACTCAGAACGAAATGATTTATCTCGGCGGCGGTTCCGGCATGGCCCCGTTGCGCTCGCATATTTCACATCTACTCGAAACACAGAATAGTCAGCGCAAAATTAGCTTCTGGTATGGCGCGCGTTCGTCGCAGGAAGTTTTCTACCGCGAATATTTTGAAGGTCTCGCCAAACGCCTCCCGAATTTTAGTTATCATTTAGCGTTGTCCGAACCGCAACCAGAAGATAACTGGACTTCGCACACGGGGTTGATTCACGAAGTTCTGCAGCGCGAATATCTTGCTAAGCACGCAAATCCCGCTGGCGTAGAATATTATTTGTGCGGTCCGCCAGTGATGATCCAGTCGGCACTCACAATGTTAAAAAACTTGGAGGTTTCGCCCAAACAAATCGCGTTCGACGAATTTTAATCATGCCTAAAAATCTAAATGACGGCTCGAAACTGCCGCCTCGGTTGAAAGTGTATCTCAACCTCGGCACGCTCATGGATTTGCCAGCGCATTCCAGCTGGCCGCGATTGGAAGGCGCGGAAGCGATGGCATATTTGAAAGAAGCTGGTTTTGAAGGCGTTCAAGATGGCGATCCAAAACTGTGTCGGCACGTAGGCATGGGCTCCGCCGCCAGCGGACGCGTAGATACATTGGCTGACGCAGAAGCCTTGGCGCGCAAATTCAAATCGCTTGGCCACGAAGCCGCAACCCTGCACGTCGGCAGCGGTTTTGAAAATGATGCGGAGATGGATGCGCTCGTGTATTCGGTTTTGGAGGCTTCGGACAAAATTGATTTTCCGCTCTACATCGAAACCCATCGCGCGACCATTACGCAGGACGCGTGGCGCACAATTCAGTTAGCAAAACGTATTCCTGAAGTGCGTTTCAATGGTGACTTCAGTCATTTTTACACCGGCCAGGAATTGCCTTACGGCGATCTTGAAGCCAAGTGGCAAGCGATGCAGCCGATTTTTGACCGTGTGCGCTTCATGCACGGACGCATCGGCAACACCGCGTGCATGCAAGTGGACATCGGCGATGGAAAATCCAACGTGCCGCAAATTTTTGGCGCGCATAATTTCATGACGCACTTCCGCGAAATGTGGACGCGCGCAATGACGGGGTTTTTGACTTCGGCTAAGCCAGGCGATTATCTTGTGCTTGCACCGGAAATTCTCTCGCCCTGCTATTATTATGGTCGGAAATTTTCCCTGCCCGACGGCACATTGCGCGAGGAATCCGACCGTTACGCGCAGGCGCTCGTGTATGCGCAGGTCGCGCGCGAATGCTTCGAAGCCGCCAAGCAACGCGTATGATTCACCAGCGTGCATTCGGAAAAACGCCGACGGGCGAGCGCATTGACGAATACACTCTGACCAATGTCCACGGACTAATTCTAAAGGTCATCACTTACGGCGGCATCGTCACGCAGCTCCACGTTCCGGATAAAAATGGTCGCTCCGCTGACGTGGTTCTTGGTTTTGATAACCTTGAACAATATCTCGCCGGTCACCCGTATTTCGGCTGCATCACCGGACGCGTTGCGGGAAGACTGACCTGCGGAAAATTTTCTCTGGATGGGAAAAATTACTCGCTCGCGATAAACAATCCGCCCAATCACCTGCACGGTGGCAATACTGGTTTTGATAAACGCATCTGGCGCGCAGAAATAATTTCAGACGGAAAAGAACGACTGCGCTTCAGTTATATTTCTCCCGCTGGTGAGGAGGGTTATCCGGGCAATGTTCAGGTGAATGTATTTTACTCGCTGACGGACGCGAATGAATTTGTCGTCGAATACGAAGCTGTTACCGATCAGGCGACGCCGCTGAATTTGACCAACCATTCGTATTTCAATCTAGCTGGTGAAGGCAATGGACAGATTTACGATCAAGTTCTGCAAATCTTTGCGGATGATTTTGCGCCAGCTGACGAAACGATGACATTGCTCGACCGTCGTGAATCTGTTTCTGGACTCGCGAATGATTTCAACCGCGCCAAACGTATCGGTGATGCGCTGTCCGGCCTCTGGAAAAATCATGGCGACGTTTATTTCGTCCGTCGCGAAAATTCCCAACTCGCGCCCGTCGCCAAACTTTTTGACCCGCACAGCGGTCGGGTTATGGAAATCTCCAGCACTGAACCGTGTCTGCAACTTTACACCGGCGTTTCGTTGGATGGTAGTTTGATTGGCAAATCTGGCCGGCGTTACGAGCGTCACGCAGCTCTATGCCTGGAATGTGAAGGTTATCCCAATGGCGTCAACGCGCCGCAACTCGGCAATATCATATTGCGCCCAAGTGAAAAATATCATCAGAAAACTGTGCATACGTTTTCTACCGCTAACTCATAAAATTTTCACCGTATGGAACTGAACATTAATCCGTCGCTACCGTCGAAAAAAGATTTTCGCATCGGCATTCTTGGGAGTGGCTTCATCGTGAGCGACTGTCATCTCGTGAGCTATCGCAAAGCCGGATTCAATCCAGTCGTCATCGCATCGCGCTCGCGTGAAAATGCAGCCAAGGTTGCCGCGCGCCACGCCATTCCGAAAATTTACGACAGCTACGAACAATTGCTTGACGATAAAACCATTGAAGTTCTCGACATCGCCGTGCCGCCGAACGCGCAGCTCGCGCTCATCAAAGCCGCGTGCGAACGCAAAACCGTCAAGGGCATCCTCGCGCAAAAACCTTTAGGCATGAATTACGCCGAAGCGCTCGAAGCTGTCCAGTTTTGTGAAAAAGCCGGTATCACGCTCGCGGTAAATCAGAACATGCGCTACGACCAATCGGTTCGCGCCGGAAAAACCTTGCTCACGAACGGCACGATTGGCGAACCCGTTTTTGCGACGATTGACATGCGCGGCATTCCGCATTGGATGCCGTGGCAGGCGGAACTTGGCTGGGTTACTTTGCGCGTTATGTCTATTCATCACATTGACTGCTTTCGCTTTTGGTTCGGTGATCCAGAAAATATTTTTTGCAGCACGCGTCCCGACCCGCGCACAAAATTTCCGCACACCGACGGCATTTGCACTTACATTCTCGAATACGCAAACGGCTTGCGCTGTGTGGCGATAGATGACACCTGGACTGGGCCGGCGAAGGAAAATTGTCCCGGCGACATCGGTATCAAATGGCGCATCGAAGGCTTGAATGGCCTCGCCATCGGCGATCTCGGCTGGTGCAAAGATCCTTACACGAGTGCTTCAACAATTCGATACGCGAGTAAAGGCGACAAGGGTTTTTACAAACCCAAATGGAGCGAAAGTTGGTTTCCTGACGCCTTCGCCGGAACGATGGGACAATTGCTTATTGCGCTCGAAACCGGCAAAGAACCGGCCATCAGCGGACTCGACAATCTAAAAACCATGGCGCTCGTGGATGCGGCATATTTGAGTGCTGAACAAAAACGCGCGGTGAAACTTTCAGAAATTATTTCTTAAACTAAAACCAAATCACACAACCATGAAACTCGGCATCATCAACAGCGCGTTCGGTCAGGCGGGCGTGGACACCGCCACCGGGCTCAAACATATCGCCAACATCGGCTTCGATTCCGTGGACATTTTTACGGAAGCGATGACCATTTCAAAAAAGGAAAAATTACTCATCGCACGCACGTGCGACAAAGAAAATTTGCCCATCATTTCACTTGTCGTCGTCGCGACGGGATTGATTGATTTCAATGATCCCGTCCGTGCTTTTCACGTCGCGCGCTGCAAAAAGTTCGTTGACCTCGCCGCCGAGTTTGGTGCAAAAAATATTCTGCTCGTTCTCGGCGAATACATCTGGCAGCGCGAAGTCATTCCACCCGCCGCGCAATGGCAATGGGCGATCGAGACCTGCCGCGAAATCGGCGATTACGCAGACAAAAAGAATGTGGACATTGCGCTCGAACTTGAGCCGTTCCGCTTGAGTTTGCTCAACAACATTGACGAAATGGTGCGCTTCGTGAACGACTGCAAACATCCGCGCGTGCGCGCGAACATTGACGTGAGTCATCTCGTTTTGTCTGACACCAGTCCGCTCGATCTTGAAAAATTGAAGGGCAAGGCCATTCATGTTCACATCAGCGACTGCGACGGAAAAGTTCACGGCGATCTTCCGCCCGGACGCGGCATTGTGAAATTTGAACCGTATCTGCAAGCCATCAAGGAATTAAAAATTGACGGCGTTGTTTCCATCGAACTTGAATACTCGCCCGATCCGAAACGCATCGTCGAATGGGTGACGGAAGCTTATACGAAAACAGATCGACTGATGCAAATGGTCGGCCTGCGCGGATAAAAATTAAAAGCGCGTTCTATTTTGGCGCAGCGGCGAAGCGCAGCTTGAGCGAATAATTGGTCGGCGGCACAGAAAATTTTTCCAGCACGCCCGGCCCGCAACTGCTGTTGCCCAGACCACTCATCTTTGCGTCCAGTGATAAAATAATCTCCTCGCGCGGTTTCAATTCAAAATTGTGCCGCGTGGTTGCCAAATCGTTCGCCGTGAAATGCAGCGCGGAAAATGAAAATAGATTTTCCTGTGCGGAAATTTTCATTCCATTTCCATTTGTATCGGTCAATGTCAGCCAGTGCGTGTCTTCGTGGTTTCCATTTTCCTGCGGACGGACGTAAGGCACATATTGTTTCGTCACCGTGCTCGTCCAAACGCCCATGTCCGTCGCGTCCTTGCGGTCGGGATAATTCTCGTCCGGCCCGCGACCAAGCCAGCGAGCATTTTCAAAATCATTTGCCAGCGACATCACAATTCCAACGCGGGGTAGCAACGGCAGTTTTCTGCCGAGCGGTGCAAACTCATTTTCCATTTCCAACGAACCATCGGCGCGAATCGTCCAAGTCGTCTTCCAGCGGTAAATGAGATTTTTGACGGTGTTGGTCACGATGCCGGTTTCGGCATTGGTAACGCTCGTGCTTTCAATCGCGTTCAGGTCGTTGGTTTTGATTTCAGTTTCGCCGTCGCTTTCGGCGTCCGCCACTTCGTTGGTCACGCTGTTCGTGGTGATGACGATGGAAGTATTGGTGGTGGAGATGAATACTCTCAACTCGCTGGGGGTGACGTTGGTGAATCCAAATGACTCGACGTGCTGCGTCAAGTTGCTCAATCCTGCGTTGCGCCATTCGCGCGCGAGCCATTTGCCGAAACCCTTGTCATTGTCCGTCGGCGCGCGGAACAGTTGCAAAGCTGGACCGGAAACTTCATTGTTTTTTTGCGCGAGCATTTCGCGGCCGCCAAATTGCAATGAAGTCAAGGTTCCCGCCGTGCGGCTGAAGGTCGCGGAAAAATTGGTTCCGGCGACGAGCACGGTGTCGTTCGATGAAAATATTTTTAACGGTGGAAATGTTTCAGGGGCGGTCTTTTTGGTCGGCGTTTTTACTGGCAAATCAAACTGTTGCCACGCAGTTTCAAATCCAGCTTTGGCCCAAAGCGAATCTTCACGCGTTTGAAAACTCACGCGCAGCCAAAATCTCTCGCCAGCTTTTCCATCGCGAATCTTTTCAACGGGAACTTTCATTTCGCAGGATTTCTCTGGCGCGCAAACAATGGGCTTCAAAATGCCCGACTGGATTTTATTGCCTTCGCTGCTGGTCACTGACCAATGCACTTCGTAATTCGTCAAATTCAAAAATGAATTTCGATTGGTGATTTTCAAAACTATTTTTCCTGACTTCAGATTCAGCGGCGAAATTTCCACCGGCTGATAGACTTTTTTGACTTCGTAATATTTTGGAAAGGTTTTGCGCTCCGCGTTCACGAGCCCTTTGATATTGAAACCGCCGGCATTCGGCAGGTCGCCAAAATCGCCGCCGAGCGCGGTGAAAAATTCTGCGGGCGCGTTCGTCTTGGCCTTGTGCAAACCCTGATCGCACCATTCCCAAATGAAGCCGCCGAGCATCCGCGGATTGGAATAAATTTCGTTCCAATATTCCGACAAATTGCCGACCGCGTTACCCATCGCGTGCGCGTATTCGGTCGCGAGCACCGGTTGCGTGTCGTCGGTGCGCTGTGCGAATTTCAGTGTCTTGTCCCAGCGCATATTCCAGGCATTAGTCGGGTTCGCATATTCCTCGGTCGCGAGGCGCGGATAAAAACGGCCAATGATATCAACGGTTTGTGGTGCGCCATTCGTCAACTGCGCCCCTTCGTAATGCACCGGTCGCGTCGGGTCAAATTCATGCAGCCAGCCGGAAACCGCCGCGAAGTTTGGGCCGTAGCCGGATTCATTCGCCATGGACCAGATGATTACGGACGGATGATTTTTATCGCGCTCAGCGAGGCGTTGAGCGCGATCGAGAAAAGCGCCCACCCAGCTCGGTTCGTTGGCCAAAAATCCGCGCGTGCCGTGCGTGCAGATGTTCGCCTCGTCCAAAACGTAAAGGCCAAAGCGGTCGCACAGCTCATACCAGCGCGGGTCGTTGGGATAATGACAGGTGCGGACGGCGTTGATGTTGTCCTGTTTCATCAGCGTGATGTCCTGAAGCATCTGCGCATCGGACATCGTGTAGCCGGTGTCAGGATCAATCTCGTGCCGGTTCACGCCGCGAAATTTTATCGGCTGGCCGTTAATGAGAAAAATTCCATCGCGAATTTCACTTTTGCGGAAACCAATTTTGCAACTGTCGGCTTCGACGACGTTTCCGTTTGAGTCGTTCAGCGTCAAAACGAGCGTGTAAAGATTGGGTGTTTCCGCCGTCCACTTCGCCGGATTTTTGACAGTTGCTTCGAGCCACGCAAATTTAGGTTCACCGCGCTGCGCCATGCGGGCGTCGAGGATTTTTGAGCTGAAATCGGCGTTCAAAATCTCGTCGGCATCGCGGGTGAGGTTGGTGGTGACAAAAAAGACGGGCGCAGGCTTCTTCTTGGGTTTTCCATCTTTGGTTTTGGAATCAGCCTTTGGAACAGTTTTATCTTTGTCTTTGGTTTTGATTTTGACGATGCGATTGGTCGTGTCCGAGCTGGCGGTCAGTAAAACAGGATTATTGTTCGCATCATAAAGTTGCGCGTGAATCGTCCAATTTGACAGCGATAAACTATTTTCCGCCGCGAGTTCGGGTTTGATTTGCAAAATCGCGTCGCAGTAATTCGTGTCCAAATCCGTCCGCACGGCGAAATCGCGGATGCGCGCGGCGGCGGTCGAGTAAAGATATACCGGCCGGAAAATTCCGCTCATGCGCCACATATCCTGATCTTCGAGATAACTGCCGTCGCTCCAGCGATAAACTTCGACCGCAATTTGGTTCAAGCCTGGCTTGACGAAATCGGTGAGGTCAAATTCCGCCGGCGTGCGGCTGTCCTTGCTGAAACCAACTTTCGTGCCATTGCACCAAATGTAAAACGCGCTGCCCACGCCATCGAAATGGATGAGCACGCGGCGGCCATCCCAATTTTTCGGCAGCTCAAAAGTTTTGCGATACGAGCCAACGGGATTTCGATTTGTGAACGCAGTCCAACTGTTTGTGATTGGTTCGCCCAGCACACGCGGCGGATCAATCTTGAACGGATAGCCGGAGCCGAGATAAATCGGCGTGCCGAAACCTTTCATTTCCCAATTCGACGGCACGGCAATGTTCGTCCACGTCGAGTCGTCAAAATTTCTTTCAAAAAAATTGGTTGGACGTTCGCCCGGATTTCCGACCCAGTTAAATTTCCAATCGCCATCCAGCGAAAAGTAAAACGGTGAGTTGGTAAAATTATTTTGCAATGCCTGTTCGGCCGAGGCGAAGGGCACAAAGGTGGCGCGCGGCGGTTCGGTGTTGACGTGCAGGATTTGTTGGTTTTCCCAATCGGGCGCGGCGGCGCGCGCGCTGGCCGCCAAAAAAATCAGCAGCAGAAAACCAAGCGAACGGAGAATTTGATTCCGTAACTCGGTTCGCCCGGCTTGCTTTTGTCGAGATTCCATGCGGTGCAGAAGTTTTACGCTTTTTGGCGGCAACAAGCAATCATGCGGACAACACTGGCGTTTTTCAAAAGAATTTCGGCAGTTTTTCAATGACGGCCAAGCTTGGATTCGCTACAAGAAAGCGGCACACTCAAGCCAATCAAGCATGGAAAGAATCTCCGCCACTTATCTGATTGAAACGCCGCTGGCGGTCGAAAAAGCGGCCGCGACGCTCGCGGGCGAACAATCATCGGGAACATTCGTCGCCGTGCCGGGTGAAACGGAAGAATTAAAACAGCGCTTTGCCGCGCGCGTGGAAAAAATCACGCCGCTTGAAACGGTCGCTTTGCCAAGTCTGCCGGGCGCAAAATCTATTTCAGGAAAATTTCAGCGGGCAGAAGTAGTTGTGTCATGGTCGTTGGAAAACATGGGCTACAACCTGCCCACGTTGGTTTCCACGATTCAGGGAAACCTTTATGAAATCACCGCATTCACCGGCCTCAAGCTGATGAATCTCGAATTGCCGCCTTCGTTCGCGCAGCACTTTCGCGGGCCGAAGTTTGGGGTGAACGGCTGCCGCGAATTGACGAAAGTGAAAAGCAGTCCGCTCATCGGCACGATCATCAAGCCGAGTATCGGCATGACACCGCAGCAAACGGCGGACTTGGTGAAAATTCTTTGCGAGGCGGGGATTGATTTTGTGAAGGACGACGAACTCATGGCGAACCCGCCGCATTCGCCGTTCGATGAGCGCGTGGATGCCATCATGCAGGTCATCAATGCTCACGCCGATCGCACGGGCAAGAAAGTGATGTATGCCTTCAACGTCAGTGACGAACTCGACGCAATGCAACGGCACTACGAGAAGATTGTGAAGTCTGGCGGCACGTGCGCGATGATTTCGTTGAACAGCGTTGGCTTGAGCGGTGCGAAAAAGATTTGTGACCACGGCGCGCTGGCGATCCACGGCCATCGCAACGGCTGGGGCATGTTGAACCGGCATCCGCTACTGGGCATCGAATTTCCTGCGTATCAAAAACTCTGGCGGCTCGCGGGCGTGGATCAAATTCACGTCAACGGCATCGCGAACAAATTTTGGGAAAGCGATGATTCCGTTGTGTGCTCCATGGCCGCGTGCGCGAAGCCGCTGCTTGGCGGCATGTCGGTGCTGCCCGTCGTTTCTTCCGGCCAATGGGGCGGGCAGGCGTGCGAAACGTATCGCCGCACGCAGACCGTTGATTTGCTCTACATGGCCGGCGGGGGCATTGCGGCACATCCCGACGGTCCGGCCGCCGGCGTTCGCTCGCTGCAAAAATGGTGGGAAGCAGCGGTGGAAGGATTCACGTTGGAGCAAGCTGCGGCGAAATATCCAGAACTGAAAAAGTCCGTCGAGAAATTCGGCAAGAAAGGCGGATGAGCAAAC
>Ga0007848_1000647_pt1 | contig 10692 bp, 9 predicted proteins | sample CryBogCBH18Jul08_FD_71209 | JGI IMG/M metagenome (GOLD analysis project Ga0007848, IMG submission 71209) | Freshwater microbial communities from Crystal Bog, Wisconsin, USA - CBH18Jul08 | ecosystem: Environmental > Aquatic > Freshwater > Lake | place: Crystal Bog, Wisconsin, USA | collected...
CGGCAAATCGCGCCGGAGCAGGGGTTGTCGCACAAGACGGTGCTGTCATTGTGTTTTGATGCGGAAGGCAATTTGTGGGCCGGCACGGACGGCGGCGGCTTGAACCGCATCAAGCGCAAAACTTTTTCCACGCTGGCCGAACTGCATCCCTGGGTGGCGCAATCTGCTGCCGAGGATGCGGCGGGCGGTTTGTGGATGACGTTCAACGGTCAGGGCGCCTCCCACTTGCTTACGAATGCCGTCTCGGATTTTCGGGTCGGCGGCAAGAACAACGCGTGGTCCGTGCTGGTGGACCGGCACCAGCAGGTCTGGGCCGGTTCGCGCGGCGAGGGTCTGTTCCGTTTCACGTCGTATTTCCAGTCCGTCCCCGGTGTGGAAAAAATCGGCACGCAGATCTACGCGTTGTTCGAGGCGCCGGACGGAAAAATCTGGGCGGGCGGTGACTATGGCCTCGCCGGCTACGACAGCGTTAATTGGCAAACCTTTTCCACTGCCGACGGTTTGCCGCCGAATGCCGTCCGCGCGCTGGCCGGCGATGCGGCGGGAAATCTTTGGATCGGCACCGAGGGCGGCGGCTTGTTCCGGTTGCACGCTGGAAAAATTTCCGATGCGAACGCGCCGGTGAAGGATATTTCGTGCCTGGCGGTGGATCGGGATGGCGTGTTGTGGGCGGGCACTTCGAGTCATGGATTGGCGCGGTTTGAGGCCGGCAAGTGGAGCCTGTGCTCGATGTTGCACGGCGGCCTGGTCAGCGACAACATCGGCTATCTGATCGATGATGATGCCGGCAACTTGTGGCTGGGCTCGTTTGAAGGTTTGCTGTGCGTCAAAAAAAAATCGCTGGCCGATTTTGCGGCCGGCACGGCCAAGACGGTTTCCTGCCGCACATTTCTGACGCGCGAATGCTCCGTCGGCGCGCAGCCCGCCGCCGTGCGCACGCACGACGGGAAGCTCTGGTTTCCGACGGTGCAGGGTCTGGTCTCCGTGAATCCGGCGGACTTGAAGCCGAACACCAACCTGCCGCCAGTGGTCATCGAGTCCGTGCTGGTGGATGGTGTGGAGCAGGGGTTGGACTTCACCGGCGCGCAGCGCGCAGCGGTCACGTTGCAACCGGAGGACGAACAGTTGGAGATCCGTTTCACCTGCCTGAATTTTTCGGCGCCCAAAGGCGCGCAGTTCGGCGCGCGGTTCAAATTCCGGCTTGAAGGTCGCGACAAGAACTGGACGGACGCCGTCGGTGAACGGGTGGCGCATTTCAACCGGCTGCCGCCGGGCAGCTATGTTTTTCATGTCGCCGCTTGCAATGAAGACGGGGTTTGGAACGAGGCCGGCGCGGTGCTCGCCATCAACGTCGAGCCGCCGTTCTGGCGCAAGCCGTGGTTTATCGCCGGCGGCATCGTGTCTTTGGTTGGTGTGTTGGCGGGGGTGATTTATCTGGTTTCCACCGCGAAGCTCAAACGCCAGTTGCGGGCGGCGCGCCAGCAGGAGTTGTTGGAAAAGGAGCGCGCCCGGATTGCGCGGGATTTGCACGACCAGATCGGCGCGAATCTCACGCAGGTCGCGCTGCTCGGCGAACTGGCCGAGGCGGACAAAGATCTGCCGGACGAAATCGCGCAGCACGCGCAGCAGATCTGCGCCACGGCGCGCGACACGACACGCTCGCTAGATGAGATTGTCTGGGCGCTGAATTCCTCCAACGACACGCTGGAAAGCCTCGCCAATTACGCCTGCAAATACGCGCAGGATTATTTTTCGCTGGCGGGCGTGAGTTTCCGCGCCGAACTGCCGGCGGTGCCGTCCACGCCGATTTTGCCCGAGGTGCGGCACAATGTCTTCCTCGCGTTCAAGGAGGCCGTGAACAATGTCGTCAAGCACGCGCAGGCCAGCGAGGCACGCGTGAAGTTGCAGTTGGTGCCGGGAAAATTTATCCTGACGGTGGCCGACAACGGTCGCGGCGTGGGCGATGTGGCCGGCCGGCAATTGCGGAACGGCCTGAAAAATATGCGCAAACGCCTCGCCGACGTTCATGGTGAATTTGACATCGCGCCCGGCCCGGATGGCGGGACGGTGGTGAAACTCACCGTGCCGCTCGCCGGCCAATGATTTATGCCCATTTCTGTTTCCATCGTCGAAGACAATGACAATCTGCGCGGCACGCTGGCGAAGGTCGTCGGGCGCACGGAGGGCTTTCGTTTTGTCAGCGACTATGCCAGCGCCGAGGATGCGCTGGCCGGTTTGCCAAAGGCACGGCCGGACGTGGTGCTGATGGACATCAATCTGCCCGGTATGAACGGCGTGGAATGCGTCCGCAAGTTGAAGGCGCTGCTGCCGTCGACGCAGGTGATGATGCTGACGGTTTACGAGGACACGGAAAACATCTTCAACGCCCTTGCCGCCGGCGCGAACGGCTACATGCTCAAGCGCACGCCGACGAAGGAACTGATCGAGGCCATCCGCGAGGTGCACCGCGGCGGTTCGCCGATGACGGCGCACATCGCGCGGCTGGTGGTGCAATCGTTCCAGAAGCCGGTGGCGCCGGCACCCGCGTCCGGCGGCGAACTGGCGGAGCTTTCCGAGCGCGAACAGCAGGTGTTGGATCTGCTGGCGCAGGGTTTGATCTACAAGGAGATCGCCGACAAGCTGAACATCGGTTACGAGACCGTCCACACCTACATCCGGCGCATCTACGAAAAACTTCAGGTGCGCACCCGCACCGAGGCGGTGGCCAAATTTCTGCAACGGTAGTCCTAGAATCGCGTATCAGACCGTGTCCCCACAACTGGTGACAAGCCAGTTCCGCAAAAGCTGTTATTCTGATTTCGTTGTTGCGGTGCCCGATACAGTGAATTGCGTGCAAACTTTGAACTGTGGCGGTCACCAGTAGATTGAGGCCGGAGTAGTGTCCGGCCTCTTTTCTTTTCTCCGGGTGACTCTTTTTCCAATCTGGCGGAATGGTTGTCATCCGGTCTGCCGAATTTCCCGCCGGACAATCAATTCACCTTTTCCGTGGCGCGCTTTGGCGTTAATCTGGCCGCGTGGAAACAGCGATGGTCCTGGTGATCCTGATTTTCGCGGGCGCAAGTTTCTTCTTCGCGCTGGCGGAAACCGCTATGTTTTCCCTGAGCCAATGGCAGGTGGCGCAACTGGCCGAGAAAAAATCCGGCGCGGGCAGGATCGTTTCCGAACTGCTCGAACGCCCCCAGGATTTGCAGGCCACGCTGGCCCTGGGCAACACCTTCGCCAACGCCGCCATCCTTGCGGCGGCGCTGCGCATGGTGTTCAACGCGCAGTGGGGGTTTGGGCTGACCATGCTCGCGCTGGCGGCGGTGGTGCTGCTCATCGGCGAGGTGCTGCCCAAGACGCTCGCCGTGCGCCAGCCGGAACGCTGGGCGTTGCGCGTGGCGTGGCTGCTGCTGGCGTTCCGCAAAATCACCAAGCCCTTTTACCGTGCCGCGCAGTGGACCAACGCCGCCATCCTCAAGCAGGCCGCCGCCACCGCCGCGCCGCCGGCCGCCGTGACCGAGGCGGAATATCAGGAACTGCTCGAACTCGCGTGGCAGCAGGGCACGCTGGAGGAGTCCGAACGTGAGATCATCTTGCAGATCATCAGCCTGGACCGTCGCACGGCACGCGACGTCATGCGTCCGCGCGCCGGCATGGCGGCGATTTCCGACGACGCCACCGTGGAGGAGATGCTCGCGGCGGCGCGGAAACACAAGCATCGCCGCCTGCCGATCTACGACGAGACGCCGGACACCATCGTCGGCATCTTGAACACCCGGGCGCTGCTGCTGGATCCGAAAATTGATCTGGCCGAGGCGATTGAATTTCCGTCGTTCGTGCCGGAGTCCATGAACCTGCTGCACCTGTTCCGCGCGTTGCAGAAACAGCAGCGTGGGTTGGCCATCGTGCTGGACGAATTCGGCAGCGCCGCCGGCCTGGTGACGATGGAGGACATCCTGGGCGGCATCGTGGGAAAAATCCGCGTGGCAACAGAGCCGCAGGGTTTCGTGCTGGAAAAAATCGCGGCCGGACACTGGCGCGTCAACGGCACGATGCGGCTGGAGGATTTTCGCCGTGAATTCCCGGCGCTGCCGGAGGTGGCCGAGGTCGAGACGATGGGCGGCCTGCTGACGCATCTGCTCGGCGTGGTGCCGGCGGCGGGGGAATCGGCCGTGTTCGCCGGACTCAAATTGACGGCGCAGGTCGCGGACGAACGCCGTGTGCGCGAATTGGGGGTGCAGCAAATCAAATGACCGCCTACCTCGCCACATTTTTCGGCCTCGCTTTGTGCCTGCTGCTGTCGTTCTTGCTGTCGGGCATGGAGGCGGGCGTGTTCGCGTTGAACCGTCTGCGCGTGCGGCGGCTGGCGCGCACCGGCAACGCCCAGGCGCAGATCCTCCACAGCTTCCTCGAGAAGCCGGAGAAATTTCTCTGGTCGATCCTCGTCGGCAACACGCTGGTGAATTTTCTCGTCCTCGGCTGGAGCATCGCGAAGCTGCACGAATGGTTCGCCGGCCACACGGCGCTCATCATCGCACTCTTTACGATCGTGGTGTTTTTATTCTACGCATTTTTCGACCTGCTGCCGAAGATGCTCTTCCGCGCCTATCCCAACCGCCTTTGTCTGGCGTCCGCGAACGCCGTCCGGTTGGTGCATCTGGCGCTCGCGCCGCTGGTGTTCCTAGTCGAGGGCGTCTCGCAGATTTTCTTGCGCTGGCGCGGCTCGCGCACGTTCACGGGCCGGTTGTTTGGCAACCGCGAGGAGATGCGCGCCGTGATGGCCGAGGCCGCGCAGGCGCTCACCAGCGAGGAGCATGCCATGGTCAACCGCGTGCTGGATCTCCAGCATTTCACCGTCGCGCAAATCACCGTCCCGCTGGCAAAAACTTTTTATGTGGAGGTCGGATCACCGTTGCCGGACGCGGTGAAGATCGCGCGGGAAAAGAACCTGACACGCCTGCCGGTCTGGGAAACGCGCGATGGCCGCCGCCGCGTCGCCGGGATGCTCGACGTGACGGCGCTGCTGTTTCTTGAAAACCTGCCGGTGGATAAGTCCGCCGGTGAATTCATGTCGCCTGCGCTCTTTCTGGACGACAGCACGCGGCTGGAAATCGCCCTGCGCCGGATGCAGCGCGCCGGTCAGCGGCTGGCGATCGTGCTGGCGCGCGACGGGCGCGAGGCCGGCGTGGTGGCGCTGGAAGACATTTTGAAACTGATGTTTGGCGAGGTGAAATTGTGAGTTGGAACGATGCCATCCAGGACGGGTTCAATCTGCTGGCCGTGGCGGCACTGGTGCTGGCCAACGCCTTTTTCGTGGCGGCGGAGCTCGCGTTCGTCCGCATCCGTGACACGCAGCTTGCGCCGCTGGCGGAGAAGGGCAACCGCCGCGCCCGCACCGCGCGGCATATCGTCGCGCACATCGACGCCTACATCGGCGCGACGCAGTTCGGCATCACGCTGGCGAGCATGGCGCTGGGCGTGCTGGTGGAACCGGTCTTTCGCGCGTTGCTGGAGCCCGTTTTTCCGCTGCTGAAGATCACGAGCGAGCATACGCAGGGCACCATCGCCATCGTCTTCGGTTTTTTTGTGAACTGCTATCTGCTCATCATCGCGGGCGAACTGGTGCCGAAGGCCATCGCCATCCGGCGCACGCTGCAGACTTCGCTGTGGGTGGCGTCGCCGTTGAACTGGTTCTACCGCATTTCGTATCCGTTCATCTGGGTGCTGCACCGCTCGTCGCAGATCGTGTTGCGCTGGCTCGGGTTTGCCGGCGGCGAACTGCACGACCGTCATTCGGAGGAGGAGTTGCGGGTGGTGCTGTCGGCGGCGCAGGGTGCCGGCGACCGGCGTGACCTGATCCTGAACGCGCTCGACTTGCGCCATCGCACGGCGCGCGAGGTGATGCGCCCGCGCAACGAAATCACCGCCTTCGACACCACGGCGTCGCTGGCCGATTGCGTGGCGCTGGCGGAGAAAACCCGTTACTCGCGTTTCCCGATCTGCGAGGACGGCGACCTGGATCGGACGCTGGGCGTGGTTCACATCAAGGACATGTATCTGCTGCGGGACCGGGCGAAAACGGCGGCGGAACTGCTGCCGGCGGCGCGGCCGCTCTTTTACATTCCCGAGACGGCCTCGCTGGAAAAACTGCTGCGGCGGTTTCTGGACCGCAAGTCGCATTTCGCCGTCGTGGTGGACGAGTTCGGCGGCACGGTCGGCATCGTGACGTTGGAAAATACCCTCGAGGCGCTCGTGGGGCAGATCCAGGACGAGTTCGACACGGAGAACTCCGAGCTGGTGAGGCTCGGAGAAAATGTCTGGGAAGCCGCCGGCACGCTGGCGTTGCACGAACTGGAGAAAATCATCGGCACCGTGCCGCATGATGAAAACACGACGACCGCCAGCGGCTGGGTCACGGAAAAACTCGGCGGTTTTCCGCGGCCGGGCGATGTGGTGTTGGTGGGCGATTACGAACTCCGCGTCGAAGAGGCTGGGACGCGCGTGGGCAAATTAAAAGTGACACGGAAAACCTGATTCACCACTTCGCGCCGCGCCAGCAAAACACGCCGGCGACCGCCGCGAGCACGGCGTCCACCGCGACCGCCGACCCGAAGCCCGCCAGACCCACGCCCAGCGCAAAAAATCCCAGCGCCCCGAACCACAGCACGACCGGCGTGTAATCCGGCGGCGGTTGCGCCCCTGGCTGCTTGCGGATGAGCGACGGCGTGATGAAGGCCATGATGAGCAGCGCCACGAAAGCCCAGCCCAGGAACGCCAGCGGCGACGCGCCGTGCCAGGTGACGGCGAGCTTCGTCGGCTGCCAGCGCCAGAGATGTTTCACGCGCGCCGCGAACGGTTCCAGTGCGAGATCAAACGCCAGCGCCAGCGCCGTCGTCAGCGCGATAAGGAGGTAGCCGTAATTTTTGACCCGCCGCCACGGGCGCAGGATGAGCCGCGCGACACCGCGCGAATTGAAGATGGCGATGACCCACAGCAGCGGCACGATCCACGGCACCGAATTGAAAAGCCGGGGCCCGGCGGTGTCCACGAAGGTCAGCGGGCCGAGCGGGATGCCCGTGCGTTCGCTCAGGCCGTGCGCCGCGCCGCCGATCAGCGCGGTGATGGCGGCGGCGAAGAGGACGTTTTGCAGCGGCAATTGCTTGTTGACCGTGGCCACGCTGGCACCGGCGGCGAGCAGGATGATCACGGCATCCAGCCCGGGGGCGAGTCCGGGCGCGAACAGCTCCACCAGCGCGGCGATCCCGAGCAGGACCGCCGTGGCCCAGGTCAGCACATCCAGAAATTTGGCACCGGACAATGGCATTGGTTGCCGGACAGTGTAGGCAAACGACCGGCGGGGAAAACTCGAAAATCTTGAAATTTGCGCGGCACGAATTGCCTTGAGCGCCGCCGGCTGATTTGCTCTGCTCACCGCATGACGCTTGACGACATGGCCGGCCGGATCAAAAACTGCGCGGAGCAGATGAACGCCCGTTACGGCGGCGTGGTGTTTGACGAATGGGCGCTGGTTTCGCTCGCGGAGAATAAGGCGCGCGTGCTCTTCTACACCGGCCCGCGCAACGATGAATTTCTTTCCTGTTTCGTGAAGGATCTCGGCGCGTTGCGTTCGGCGCTGCTCGCCGGCCGGCACGCGGCGGGCGACTTTGAATTTTCCCGGCACGGCGTCGGCACGGTCATCGAGGCGTTTCTGGCGGTGGGGCAGGGGCTTTACCTCATCTGCAACAACACCGCCGAATCCATGGACACCATCGCCAAAAATCCGCGCTGGCTGGTGGCGCAGGTGCCGTTCGCCGAACTCGCGGAAAATGTCCGGGCGAACCCGCTGGCGGTCGCGTGGGACACGAAGTTTTTCAGCCGGTGAAACGGCGGCGTTTCACCCCAGCAATCCCTTCCACAAAAAATAGCCATACGCGCCCACCAGCGCGAAGCCCGCGAAGCGCGGCAACCGTCCCCACAGCGCCACGAAGACCATGTGCACCACCGTCGCGCCCAGCAGCAGGAACATCCCCGTCTGGAAAAACGCCGGCATCACCATCGGGCGATACAGCGCATAGATGCCGAGGCACAGCGGGATGGAGACGTGCGCATCGCCGACCTGCGAGGCATAGACCACCTCCGGCTGTTTGCGCCAGGCGTAGTAAAACGCCAGCACCGCGTTCGGCAGCACCATCAGCCAGCCGCTCAGCCAGCCGAGATGTTTCGCGCTGATGAAGCCCGTGCGGTTGTGCTGCACCCACGCCACCAGCCAGTCCGTGCTGAGGTAGATGCCGTAGGCACCCACCGCCAGCAGCGCCAGATTGACCGGCAGCATCACGTTGAAGCTCGATTTGCCTTGCCGCACGTTCGCCTTGAGCACCTCGAAAACGTGGAAGCACTGCCAGAACAGGAATAATCCCACCAGCACCAGCCCGTCGTTGAAATCAAGCCGCCCCTTGCGTCCCAGCGCCCAGACCGCGCCGGTGAAGAACAGCACCGCCGTCAGCGTGAGCAGCAGCGCGAGCCGGTTCAATTCCCCCGCCTGACCGCCCTTGCCGCCGGCCTTGGCCTCCAGCTTGGCGGCGAGTTTCACCTCCGCTTTTTTCTTTTTGGCTGCGCCGGATTTTTTTGGCGGCAGCACATGGAGGCTCCAGCAGATGGCCGGCAGACCCAGCACCAGCGTCATGTTGGTGACGTTGTTGACGAGCGAGTTCGTCATCACATCCGCGCCCGCGCCGCCGTTGCGCCCGAGCAGGCAGGCGAAGATCAGGTTGCCCATGCCCGAGCAATACGGCATCACCAGCGTGCCCAGCACCGTGCCCTCGAAACCGCCCGCGCTCATGGCCTCCAGCCGCCAGAGCATCAGGAGCGACGCCACGAGGAACAGCGCGAGGAACAGCCACGGCGCCCAGACCCCCTGCGCCTCGATCCAATGGATGAACGGTTTCAGCACGCCGCGCAGTTTAATGAAAAAATTTCCCGGCGCGACAAAAACAAAAACCGCCGCCCCGGTCTCCCGCAGCGACGGTTTCAAATCCTTTGGCAGTCAATCAAGTGGTAGGAGAAAAAAACTATTCATCTTCCGGTTTCTTTTTGAGCAATCTCAAAAGCATGGAAACACCGCCTGCCAATATGATAAACGAACCCACCAGTCTCAAAAATGGCCCGACTGGTTGTTCCTTGTAATTGTAATCCATGCTTGAATCCCCTGATGTTAACCGGGCAATTGATTGGCAAATCCAAATGACAGCAACCGCAAGTATAGAACCAGTGATCGCAAAAGATGCAGAACGGTTCACTCTGTTGCGTCGTCTTTGCGCCAGCCGTTTTTGAGCAGCTTGCCACTCTAACCTCTGCCCATGTGTGAACTTCTTCATGCTATCAAAAAAAAACTGAACCACTGCCGACTCGCGGCGCGAACCGAGCCAGCGGAGCAGCCAGCACCAGCGGCGGTTGTAGGGCACTTAATGTGCATACTCTGATCTGTCATCCAACTTTCCATTCTTGATGGCATCAAGAAATGCTCCAAAATCCTTGAGCTGTCCACCAACACCTCGCCAAACAAAAGCTGGCTTGCTATCTCCCGCTTCCAGTCTGCAAGCAAGAATATGAAAACTGTGCGCACGTCCGCCGCGTTCGTAATGCACAACATAATAATCACCGTTAGTGAATGCCCAAATCAAACGCTTCCAAGGAAGGCTGGCATCGGTAACAACGTCGGTGACCTGCCACTTCTGGTCTGGCTCTGCAAGCTTGCCGCTGCCATCAGCGCAAAGCGAAAAAACTGCCGGGGGCAAATTCGTGGCGGCATGAATCTGATGGAAACGCGAAACGTCACTCAATGCCTTCTGGTCTTCGGAAGGCAGCTTGGTGACATCGGCGCAGCAAGAAATCTGAACTGCCATGACCACCAATAAACTATGGGCGAAACGTGTCATGTGCTGAGTGGCCTATCAATTTTGATGAAACCTAGTTTGCGCCAGTCGTAAAATATTGTGCAGCAGTTTGTGTTCGAGCTTTGAATCTCTGCCGGCTCAAAACCGTTTCTCATCGGCGTCGAGCATGTCCACAAAGCATTTGATGTCGTCGCGGTGGCCCAGCCCGGCCTGTTCCTTGCGCATCTGCAACCGCGCCACGGCGGTGGCGTCGTTTGCCAGCGGGCGGCTCAACACATCCTGCCAGTGTGCGTCTTTTTCGGCCTGTGTTTTTTTCACGTTCAGCCGCACCCAGTCGCAGACCTGGCCGTCGGTCAGGGAATTTTTCACCACCGCCACAAATTGTTCGTGCGTCAGGCCGGCGGCCTTGAGCCAGAAGCCGTCAAAGGCTTTGCCGAGATTTTCCTGGTAATCGGCATGGAGCCGGCCGGCGAGGTGCAGGCGGATCTTGTCAACGTAGCGCGGCAGGTAATGCCAGCCGTCCATGGTTTCGCGCGGACTGCGGGGATAGATGAGGTCGCTCATGGCAAAATCATCGTTCAACCCGCAAAAAAATCAACCTCGGATGGACGCGGATAAAAAGCTGACACAAATTCCACGAATTGAATTCGTGTTCATTCGTGAAATTCGTGTCGCTAAAATCCGTTTGCATTTCCGGCGGGCGCTTCCATCTTCTCTGGCATGAAACGATTTGATTTCGACGTGGCGGTGATCGGCGGCGGCAGCGGCGGTTACGCGGCGGCGCGCACGGCGGCGG